>OLOO01001529.1_pt1 | contig 15004 bp, 10 predicted proteins | sample 1672621 | NCBI WGS metagenome assembly OLOO01 (sample SAMEA3136706, study PRJEB25190) | human gut metagenome | biome: human gut; feature: human-associated habitat; material: faeces | place: Austria | collected 2013 | reverse complement strand
ATCATAAATAATTCTGAATGTCTTGTCGTATGCTTTCCTCGCTCAATCTTTCTACTGATACTGCCGGTTTCCATATTGGCCTTTGGATTTAAAAGATTGATAATTGACGACTTTCCGACCCCGGAAGGACCAGCAATTGCTGTAGTCTTACCTTCCAGCATCCTGCGCAAAGTCTCCATATTCTTTTCTTCTTTTGCACTGACAAATATAAGCTGGCACCCACATTTTTCATAGATTTCCGCCAGTTCCGATAATTTTTCTTCAGAAGCAATATCCTCTTTATTAAAGCACAAAATCACCGGTATCTCTTTCGTCTGCATCATAACAAGAAATCTGTCAAGCAGGTTAAAATGCGGACTTGGCTTTGCCGCTGCAAATACGACCAGTGCCTGGTCAATATTAGCAACTGCTGGTCGGATCAATTCATTCTTTCTCTCAAAAATGTTTATAATACTTCCAGTCTTTTCCACTTCACTTAAAACTTCGATATCTACGTCATCGCCTACCAGTGGTTTTTTCTTATCCTTGCGAAAGATTCCTTTCGCTTTACATTCATAAACACCGGATTCTACTACATGAACGTAGTAGAATCCGGCAATTCCTTTTACTATCTTTCCCTGCATCTTTTTCTATATCCTATTGCTGACCGCTGTCACTTCCACTGCCGCTGTTGCCATTGTCCGTATTTCCACCAGTATTCGTGTTATCAGACGGTTTCGGTCCACGGCTTAACACATAAGTAATCGTGCTGCCTTTCGATACACTTCCTGAAGCCGGGCTCATAGAAATGATTGTTCCCTCTTCATAGTTACTGCTGTATTCATCTTTCTGCTTACTTGCATTCAAACCGTTCTGAGATGCCCATGACAGAAGTTCTTCCTCATCTTTTCCTGCAAAGTTCTGGATACTTACCTTATCGCTGCCACTGCTAAGTACCAGATTGACGGCTGTTCCGGCTGATACTTTTTTACCAGGTGTCACGCTCTGAGAAATAACATTTCCCTTTGCTACACTGTCATCATGCTGGGTGCTGGTAGATCCTACAGTAAGTCCTGCTGCCTGAATCTCACTTCTGGCATCTGCTTCAGATTTTCCACGCACATCCGGTACTGTCTTCTTCTGAGCTCCCTTACTTACAATCATCTTAATCTGCGTGTCTTTTGCTGCCTTGGAATTTGCTGCAGGTGTTGTACTGATTACATTACCTTCAGCTACATTATCATCATACTGAAATTCTGAAGTAGGTTTAAATCCTGCATCTGTCAATTTTTCCTGAGCTTCATCCTCACTCATACCAGATACATCCGGCACAATAATCTCTTTTCCAATTAATGCGGAACTTACAACTACATGAACGGTTGAATGTTTCTTTACCTTTGTTCCGGCTTTTGTCTTCTGCTCACTGACTGTTCCTTCCTCATACTTCTCAGAATCTTCTCTAGAGTCAACTTTAATTCCAAGGTTCTTATCTTTCAGTGCTTTTGTTGCTTCTTCTTCTGTCATTCCCAGTGTACGGAGTTTTACAAGTTGCTCGTCGTTGATCCTTCCGATAGCCGCCTCATGGATAATTGCTGCATCTACATGTTTTGCATTGATCTCCGGAATAGAGCTGACTTCTGCATGATCCATGATAATAGAGTCGCATTGTACATGAGCATGGCAGAGATTTTTACCGACTGCTCTTGGGTGAAATATCTGCCTGGAGCTACCTTTTGCAACGGATCTGGATACAATCTGTGCAGAGCTTCCTTCACCATTCATTTCTACCATCATATTGGAAGTTGCTTCCTGGTTTCCATGTGTCATCAGCTTCTCTATAACGTACAGTTTTGAGTTTGCTTCCAGATATACATTATTCTCACGTACAGTGGAATCTACACCTTTTATCTGTGCGGTATCAAGTGTAAATACGGAATTCTCGCCAAGATAAACTTCTGTGACCGGGTTGAGGACTCTTGTTCCTGTTCCTTCGCCTTCTCCGTAATGTTTCTCCACATAACGTACGTTGCAGTTTTTTTCTACGTGAAATGTGTGAATTCCATCATGGCGGCTTTCATTGCAACCGCTGTTGTGAATTCCACAGCCTGCAACAATCGTTACATTTGCTCCTTCTTCTATATAAAAATCATTATAAACCACATCGGTCATTCCTGTGGCATCTACAACGACCGGAATATGTACTTCTTCTCCATCTGTCTTACCATCAATATAAATATCGATGCCCGGCTTATCCTGCTTTTTCTTAATTTTGATATGCTCGCTGTCACCGTGGCAGAGGGCAATTCCATTGTGTCTTAAGTTAAATGCACCTGACTGTTTAAATCCACTTGCATCGATCTGTTCCAGTACTTTTTTTGTAATTTCATCTAACGTCATCATATTGCTTTCCTCCCTCCTTATCTGCATGTCAGACAGCTGTAAGAATCTGCTGTCTTTCCTAATAGTTGTGGAAGGATCTCGTCAGTTGCTCCAATGGACGCAATCTTACCGTCTTCGATGACCATGATCCGGTCTGCCATCTGAATGATTCTCTCCTGATGTGAAATGAGAACCAGACTTTCCTTCTTTTCTTTGTGGATTTTCTCGAACTGTTCAATCAGCATGGAAAAACTCCAAAGGTCTATTCCTGCCTCCGGCTCATCAAAAATACATAATTTGTGCGATTTTGCAAGTACGGTTGCAATCTCCAGACGTTTCATTTCACCGCCTGATAGTGTGCCATCCACTTCTCTTTCAATGTACTCATTTGCGCAAAGACCGACCGTACTTAAAAGCTTACAACACTCTTCTCTTTTTAATTCTTTACCTGCTGAGAGTGACAACAGCTTCATAACAGTCATTCCTTTAAATCTCGGTGGCTGCTGAAATGCATAGCCGATTCCTGCATCTGCTCTGTGATTGATATCATAATTGCTGATATCCTCTCCATCTAAAATAATCTTCCCGGCGCTTGCTTTTTCAATTCCCATTAAAACTTTCGCAAGTGTGGACTTTCCTCCACCATTTGGTCCGGTAATGACAAGCATCTCGCCATCCGCAACATCGAAACTGATGTTTTCAACAATGCTTCTCTCTACTCCATTCTCCTGAACCTGGAATGTAAGATTCTTTACCTCCAGCATAACATAATCTCCCTTCTGACCCATATCAGATTTCAAAATGTCCCGGCAAAAGCCCCAGACACCTTTCTATTATAAATCATGTGAAAAATGTTGTCACCTTTTATTCCAAGTGATTTAGTATATTTTACATTTTTTCACTTCCTGATACTCCATGCCTCCAGCCGCGTCACCTCTATTTATCAAATTCAGAAAGTGGAAAAAATTCCCATAAGAATTTTCCCCTTTCTTTTTCCTCTCCATGTTGAACTCATATTTGACGAATGTTATAATAGTAATTGGCGTAAAATGAATTGATAATTTTGATAACAGGAGGACTTCTTTATGCCTAATTACCCGGACTCAATCCAGGATCTAGAACCGCTTAGCGGTCTATATATAAGAAAAAGATTTTTAAATGAAGTGCGTACTTTTCTGGACCAGAAGCATCCGCAAGGCTGGTGTATTGTAGCCATCGATATTGAGAATTTTAAATTATTCAATGACTGGTACGGGCAGGACAGCGGTGATTATCTGCTTCTGGAAATTGCTGCCTATCTTCGAAACCTTCACCAGGAAGATAACTACATCACCGGACACTTTAGTGCCGATGACTTTTTTATCTGCATGCCAGATGACGGTCACAAACTCCGCCACATTTATGCAACAATTTATCATTACATTGATAAACTGGAACAAGATGATAGTTTTCTTCCATCCATCGGCGTCTATCGGATTGAAGACGAATCTCTGAATGTCAGCACGATGTGCAACAATGCGCAGATTGCAGCTTCCAGTGTTGTTGGAAAGATTGGAAACAGAATCTGCTATTTCGAATCCGGCATGACTAAAAAAATAGAATTAAAGCAGCGCATTCTCCGGGATGCTCGTCATGGACTGGAAAATCACGAATTTATCTTCTATCTCCAGCCCAAATGTAACATGGCGACCGGTGAACTGGTCAGCATGGAGGCGCTTGCCAGATGGCAGAAATCTGACGGAACTTTTGTCTCACCCGGAGAATTTATCCCACTGTTCGAAAGCAGTGGATTTATTACCCGCTTTGACATGTACATCTGGAAATCTGTCTGCAAAACTTTAGCCGCCTGGCAGGATAAAGGCTGCAAACTTGTTCCGATTTCCATCAATGTCTCTATGATAGACATTACGAATATTGACGTGCCTCAATATTTGTCAATGCTCACAGAGCAGTACCACATTTCCCCGGAATATCTGCCTGTGGAAATTACAGAATCTGTCTTTGCAGAGAGCAACACCATTGTAAAGAATACTATTACCCGTTTCCACGAAAAGGGTTTTTACGTACTCATGGACGATTTTGGCAGTGGATATTCTTCTTTAAATGTGTTAAAAGACGCGAATGTAGATTATCTGAAACTAGATATGAAGTTCATGCAGATTGATGCAAAGAATAAAGGAAAAGGAATTCAGATTCTGAAATCTATCGTAGATATGGCTTACCGGCTTGGTCTTGTAATCATCGCAGAAGGTGTTGAGACAAAGGAACAGTCCGAGATTCTGAAATCCATGAACTGTAACTATGGTCAGGGATTTTATTTTCACAGACCTATGTCGGTAGAAGCTGCTGAGGAACTTATTCAGACGATTCCAATCGAGAACTTCCGGGCCGCCCATGAACAGGTCAGCCGGATTCGTAATGTCTGCGAAGCGCTCCCTGATTCCCCGGAAATGTGGAAGTTAGGTGACAATATTTTCCGGATTCTTCTGGATCATATGCTTCTGCTCTCCAGATTTAATCTAATCACCGGAGGCATGGAAACGATCAAAAGAGATTCGTCTCTTGCAGGTTTTGGAATGGAATATGAAACCGATTATCAGACCTACATGTCCCGCCTACTGGACGAACAGTTAGTCCATCCGGACGATGCAGATGAATTTCGCTCTATCATGACTCTCGACCAGCTTCGTTTGCGTATGTTCCATGAAAAAGGATCTGTCATCTATCGCTTCCGCAGAAAATTCAAAGCCGGATATTTCTGGACATCACTGGAACTTTTCCCGGATACTGAATGTTCCAAAGAAAATCCTTGGGTCGTTATGGTTATTCATGAATCTCCGTCAGTGAATCCAGATCTTTAAGCTCTGACGCTGGCATTTCAAACATCTGGACATCGTCCAGGTGTTTTTTTAATACACATTTTCCCCCCACATCACCTTCAAGTTTTTTTAGTTCCTCGTAATATTTATATGCAAAAATCACAGGATTCCCCATTCTTCCAGCATTTTCACTAACCAAGATACCTTTCTTTGAGACTTCCCATGTTTCCACCATGTTTTCAAGTGATTCTCTTGTTAGATATGGCTGGTCTGCCACTGCAAACATACAGCCTTCCCTCTTTCGGCTGCCTGTTTTTCCACATTTTTCTTCCAATTCTATGAGCTTTTCCACTCCAAGACGGATAGAGCCGGATATTCCGGCTTCCGGATGTGGATTATTCACGGTTTTCATGTACGGAAAATGTGCTTCTATGTCATAGATGATCTCTTCATACTGCGTCACAATCACTATGGTATCTAAAAGCCCTTTCTGCCACAATGCAGCTACAACTTCCAGTCCGTAGCGGTACATACATTTTCCATTCAACCTATATAACAACTTGTTCGAGCCAAACCGGGTGCTGTTGCCCGCTGCCAGAAAAATCAAATTCATTCGTTTTTCTCCACTCTTCTACTGTATAGCTTCCAATGCCTGATTTGATCCAATCAAAATCAGAACATTCCCTTCCTTCAGCTGTTCTTTTGGATCTGGATTGACTTCTACTTTGTCTCCCATCTTGATTCCCACAACAATAACGTCATAAGTTTTTCTTACATCTAACTCTAAAAGCGTCCTTCCAACCCATTTTTCCGGCACTTCTGTTTCGACCAGGCTATAATCCGGTGAGAGCGCGATCCAGTCCGTAAAGTTTGCAGACATCAGATTCCTTGCCACACGCATTCCCATCTCTTTTTCCGGAAAAATAACAGAATCTGCTCCGATTTTCTCAAGCACTGTTGCATGAAGTTCATTTTTTGCCTTTGCCATAACATATGGAACGCCAATTTCCTTGCACACAAGTGTTGCCATGATACTCGCTTCCATATTGTCTGATGCCGCTACCACAACTCCATCCAGATTCCTCGTTCCAAGCGACCGGATAAAATCTGCATCTTCAATGTCTGCTTTCATAGCATAGGACACCTGATTCGCAATTGCCTCCACACGCTCCATATTTGCATCGATTGCAACCACTTCACAACCTAATTTTTGAAGCTCAATGGCAACACTTTCTCCAAAACTACCTAACCCAAATACCGCATACTGCTTCTTCACTGTATCTCCTCCATATCACATTTTCTTTCATTTTTCTTACTTTATCCTACCAGTATATTATTCGTCGGAAGTGTGCGCACTCTGTCTTTTTGATTCTTTTTTCCTGCAAACAAAAGTGCAATTGTCATAGGTCCGACTCTTCCAATATACATTAGTGCAATAATTACCGCCTGACTTTCCCTGCACAGATGGGAAGTCAGGTCTGCAGTCAGACCGACGGTTCCAAGCGCAGAAGCCGTCTCATACATAATGTTCAGAAAGGATAACCTGTCTGCTTCAAATACTGCAATCAATGTTGTTCCAGTTAAGTAACAGATCAGTGCAAGCACGACTGTCACAAATCCCATTCTGACATTTTGTGCGGATATTCTTCTTCCAAAACATTCCGTATCCTGTCCCCCACGGACAAATGCAATGCATGTAAGCATGAGCATTGCTATAGTAGTAGTCTTCACACCTCCTGCCGTTCCTCCAGGTGATCCTCCGATAAACATCAAAAGGATATTCAGAAATCTTGTCTCTTCATGCATACCTGCCTGTGAAAATGTAGAATATCCCGCTGTTCTGGTCGTCACTGACTGAAAGGCAGATGCCATCCATTTCTCTCCAAAACTTAAGTGTCCAATTGTATCCGGATTATGATATTCCAGTAAAAATGTCAATAATGTTCCCACTGCCAGCAATATCAAGGTTGTCACGATTGCAAGCTTTGAATGCAGCCGGAGTCTTGTAAACCACCATTTTCCAGGAATTTCTTTCTTTCGGATTTTTTTAATATTACCCAGCACATCATACCAGACACTAAATCCGATACCACTTAAGATGATCAGAAGCATAGTCGTAATATTAATGAGTGGATTACAGATATATTTTGCCAGACTGTCTGAACCTAGTATATCAATTCCTGCATTGCAGAACGCAGATACCGAATGAAAGATGCTATACCCAATTCCACGCAGCAATCCATATTCCGGCACGAACTGCACTGCATAGAATAAAGCTCCCACACCCTCAATCGTAAATGTTCCGATCAGAATTCTTCTGACCATTCCTACAATACCACCAATAGAATCTGCGTTATACGTCTCCTGGATAACCATACGCTCCCTGACAGTAATCTGTCTGCGTAAGAGAAAAAAGAATGCCGTTACACAGGCAATGATTCCAAGTCCGCCAATCTGTATCAATATCAACAAAATTACTTTTCCAAATAATGTGAATTGAGTTTGCGGAATGATTGTAACCAGCCCTGTCACACACACTGCAGATGCCGATGTAAATAACGCATCAAAGAATTCAATCGGCTTCTGGTTGCTGACCGGAAGCCATAAAAGAACTGCTCCGGTCACAATTACAAACAAAAATCCGGCTGCCAGAATCCTCATCGTATTCCAGCGGATATTTTTCTTTCTATTATATCTTTTCATATGTTTTCTTCCTTTGATTTTTCAATAACCACATTATGCTCTTTTTCTTTTCTTTTGTCTACTTTTTTATATATTCTATATAAGTCTATACTTTTTATTTCTTGCGAAACTTCTTTCCAGGTACTATACTAAATTTAGTTTCAGTTTTAGTTTTATATATTTGTTTTCTACGAGGAGATTGGATTATGATTACAACTACCGATTTCGGAACTTTATGTGACGGCAGAACAGTCAGATTATATACATTAAAAAATGACGCCATCGAACTTTCTGTCACAGATTACGGCAGCACTCTCGTACGCCTGCTCGTCCCGGATAAGAATGGCAAGCCAACGGATGTTGTCCTTGGCTATGATGATCTTGCAGGCTATGTGGCCGATGACACCTGCTTTGGAAATAATGTCGGCAGAAGCGCCAATCGTATCGGAGGTGCTTCATTTACACTGAATGGTACAGAATATAAACTGGCTGCCAACGATGGTGAAAATAATCTTCACAGCGGTCCGGACTCTTACTCAAAACGGATCTGGAACGTAGCAGCTAAAACAGATACCTCCATTACATTTTCTCTGGAAAGCCCTCATATGGATCAGGGATTTCCAGGAGCACTGACCATGTCTGTCACCTACGAGATTTCCGGTCAGAACGATGAGCCTGCTTTCTCGATTACATACGAAGCAACTCCGGATCAGGATACATTGATCAGCATGACGCACCACAGTTACTATAATCTGAACGGAGAAGGTTCCGGTGATATTCTGAATCATAAGGTTACGCTGGCAGCAGACTTCTATACTCCAACTGATGCTGCTTCTGTTCCAACCGGAGAAATTACTTCTGTCACCGGAACGGTTATGGATTTTCGTGACGGACGTTATCTTGGCACTGATATTGAAGCTTCTACGTTACAGACTGCCCGCGGCTACGATCACAACTGGGTAATTGGAACCGGATATGGCGTTCCTCACAAAGTGTTGACCGCGACAGGTGACCAGAGCGGCATCTCCATGGACTTATCGACAGATTATCCTGGAATCCAGCTTTACACTGCCAACTATCTGGAGCATGTTGCCGGAAAGCAAGGGCATGTATACGAAGCAAGAGATGCTGTGTGCTTCGAGCCACAATATTTTCCAGATGCTATTCATCATCCGAATTTTCCAAGCCCCGTGGTAAAAGCCGGTGAAACTTATAAAAAGCAAATTATTTATCATTTTTATACAGACTAACTGCAGTAAAATGATAAAAATCCCAAGATGGACAGCTCTTCTACAAGCTCTCCATCTTGGGATTTTTTATGAAATTCTAACAACCTAATATCCTGTCTCCGTTGTATACTGCTCTGCCATCGTATCCCAGCTCGTAAATTTCTCATCGCCTCTGTGATCCGGCAGCATATAATGCTCCTGCAAATACATGGTCATGTAATCTGTAATTTTATGTGCTCCTGACAGGTTCAAATGGTCGCCTTTATCCAGGGTGTCATTTTTCCAGTCAATTCCCAGTTCCTTAAGCTTCTGATTAAAATCAATATAAGGAATTCCATACTTCCCGGCGTATTTTAGCACTGCATTGTATCTCTTGTAATTATGATTTACCGGAGAAGCCGATGTGTAAAGCAAGAGCTGAATTTTGTTTTTCTCACACAGTTTCCGGATTTTATCCAAATACCAGAGATTTATTTGGGGTATTTCTTTTTCCTTTTTCGTCTTCTTCATGTAACTGCCTTTGCTGTATGCCGCTACTCCCGACCGGATTGCAAAGCCTTTGTAAGACTGCCATCCTTCTGGTATCTGGTCATTCACAATATTTTTCCACAAATTATGATATTGTAACACCGGAAAATAGTACATAGCTGTATCGCTGATAGAACTGCGCAGACTATCCGGTGTATTCGTATAGCGAAACAACATATTAGTTTCCAATAGTACGACCTGTGGTGACTGATAATCTAAAGCATGCTTTAACATATAATATGATTCCGAAATACGCTGACCAGATTGTCCACATATATAACTTGTAATTCCAACACTTTTCCACAATTCCATCGGAGATATCGACGTCATGCTCTCGCTGTCCCCAAGTACAAGCATATCTATAGAATCTTTTTGTTCTTTCTGAATACCGACATAGCTGTTATATCTTCCCGGCAGCCCTGCAAGTCTGCCGATATAGATACGTTCTATCCAGTCAGATAACATCACCGTACTGCATATCACTATAAATATAAATATTCCTATCTTTTTCTTCATGCCTATATCCTCTAAAATCCTGCATAAATCAAATCAATCATCTGATAACCTTCTCCATATGCCCCAAAGATCAGAATTGCCATAACAAGACCATAACAAATGACCCATTTTCCAGGAACAAATGCTTTTTCAACCGTGCAGATCCACTGTTTTTGACACATTTTTGTTTCTTTCGGCCAATACTCCTTTATCAGATCTGCGAAAAATACTATCATACAGCCAATTATTATAATTCTGAAATCATTCTGATCCAAACCTAATGTAAGCAAGGTGCCATCCTTAAACGTCTCTGTCGTGAATCCCTGAAAGATACTTTTAAACATATGAAATCCCTGACGGAAGCCATCTCCTCGGAAAAACATTTCACCCGTGAATATGATGATCAGCATCTTCACTGTCTGAAATGCTTTATAGAACATACACTCTGGATTAATATGAAGTACTGCAAGAATTCTGTCTCTTACCGGTTCCAATGCAAGTCCCATAAAAATCAATCCAAAGTAATATAATCCGTAAAAAATGTAATTCCATTTCGGACCGTGCCACAGACCATTACTGATCCATACCGGGAAAAGTGCCATTGCTGCAATTCCCATTCTCGCCACATATTTTCCAAAATCCCCTTTGAAATGTTTTCTCGTAAATTTATTCCACTTTCTGGCCGTCTTGGAAATGGATACTGGATAAAAAATATAGTTCTTGAACCAGACACCAAGCGTAATGTGCCACCGTTTCCAGAAATCTGTACATGTCTTTGCAAAAAACGGCTGGCTAAAATTCTCCGGCAGGCGAATTCCAAAAAGTCCGGCACTTCCGATGACCATATCCATACAGCCCGAAAATTCCATATACAACTGTATCGTATAAGAAATCGCCGCTGCCACGATCACGGCACCACTGTAGCTCTCGTATCCGACATACACCTTGTCGACCAGCACTGCAAGCCTGTCCGCAATAATCATCTTTTTAAACAATCCCCAGATGATCCGATAACAGCCCTTAAAAACATTCTCTGCTTTTACAGATTCATTTTTAAACAACGTATCTTCCACATCTTCCCATCTGCAGATCGGACCTTCTACGATTACCGGGAAGAATCCAAGAAACAATGCGGTCTTCACCAGACTGTACTCTGCCTTTACCTTTCCCCAATACACATCTGCCATATATCCGATTGCAGATAGTGTATAAAAAGAAATTCCAATTGGCAAAAAGATCAGTTGATCTTGATAGCTCCAGTCTATATGAAGCACCATTGCCAGCTTCGAAACATTTCCAAAGAAAAAATTTCGATACTTCAGACACAAAATCGTTCCCAAAAGCAAAAGAATTCCTAACTGAAATACTCTCTTTTTTCTCTTGTCGCGCTTGTCCATCGTATCCATCCAGATACAGATATGGTGTGTCAGAAATGTTGTCCCGATCAGATAAATAATTAATTTTTCACTAAAGCTCCAGAAAAACAAATAACTAAATATGAGCAATGTATAACTTCTCCATTTTGCCGGAGTGATCTGATAGAAAAGAAGTGCTGCCGGCAAAAAAAGGAGTAAGTATGGTGTTGTGTGATAAGCCATAATAACCCTCTCTTTCACACTCCACTATACACTCCTTTTCTTAAGATTTTCTGTAGTTTTACTGAATTATTCCTATTTATTTTTTTCTTTTTCTGCTTCTGCAAAATTTCTGTGCAGAAGTTCATGTGTTTTACCTTTCAAAAGTCCTTCATACAAAGACTGTACCATCGGATTTTCATCTGATTTCTTAATCTGGGTATTGACATCTGCCTTATACAGTCCCTGCATACGTGCTTCTCTCGTATGTGCACCTGCATCCAGTGGCTGTCCGCCACCCATGACACATCCGCGTCTGCATGCCATAACTTCTACAAAATCATAATGAATCTCTCCGCTCTTAATCTTCTTCAGCAGCTGGTCTGCATTTGCAAGGCCGCTTACGATTGCAGCTTTGATCTCTTTGCCATTATAATCATAGACAATCTCTTTGATTCCATCATCACCGCGCACTCCGCTGGACTTCAATTCTTCCATATCTGCACGCTTGTGTCCCTGTGTAATCTTACGAAGAACAGCTTCTGTGACTCCTCCGGTCACTCCAAAGATCACTCCGGCTCCGGAACCAATTCCAAATGGTACATCTGCAGATTCGATTTCAACCTGGTCAAACATAATTCCTGCCCGCTTAATCATAGAAATCAATTCGGTTGTTGTCAGAACATAATCTATGTCCTGTCTGCCATTCGTTTTCGATTCTGGACGAAGAATTTCTTCTTTCTTTGCCGTACATGGCATAATTGATACAGATACTAATTTTTTACCGGCATTATTTTCCGGATTCTTATAGTATTCTCTTACGACTGCTCCAAACATCTGCTGTGGTGAACGGCAGCTAGACAGATGTGGAACAAATTCCGGATAACGGTTCTCGCAGAATTTCACCCACGCCGGACAGCATGAGGTAAATAACGGAAGATTTTCTCCTGCGTTGAATCTCTCCATAAATTCTTTCGACTCTTCCATAACTGTCAAATCAGCTCCATATGCTGTGTCATAGACCTCATCAAAGCCAAGTCTGTGAAGAACTCCGACCAGTTTCCCCATCACATTCTCACCCTTTGGAATTCCGAATTCCTCACCTGCTGCCACACGTACAGCCGGTGCAATCTGGGCAATTACAATGGTATCTTTATCAGCAAGCGCATCCCAGACAACATCAATATTCGTCTTGATACTGATTGCTCCGGTCGGACAGACAACACGGCACTGTCCACAGTTTACACAGTCTGTCTGGGCAATTGGCTTATTAAATGCAGGAGATACAATTGCTTCTGTTCCACGATAGGCAAAATCAATGGCATTTACTCCCTGTACATTGTCGCACATACGGACACAGTCACCACAGAGAATACATTTATTTGGATCACGTACAATTGCTGGTGAGCTGTCATCAATCGGATGTGGCTCTTTTGTATTCTCAAATCGAACATCGTGCACTCCCAGCCTGTGTGCAAGATCCTGGAGATGACATTCCCCACTCTTGATACAGGTTGTACAATCTCTGCAGTGCGATGCTAAAAGCAATTCTATAATCTGCTTTCTGTATTTTATCAGTCTTGGTGTATTCGTATAAATGACCATTCCGTCCTTCGGTTTTTCTGAACAGGAAGCAAACGTCTTTCCCCATTCATTTTCTACAGTACAAAGACGGCATGCACCGTAAATGGATAATTCAGAATGGTAGCATAATGTTGGTATATCTATTCCGGCTTTGCGGATAACGGCCAGAACGTTTGGTTCATCCGTGAATTCCACACGCCGGCCATCGATCATCATTGATCCCATATTCTTTCCTCCTCGGTTATTCTGTATAGACTGCACCAAAGGAACAATTCTCTAAACATGCTCCACATTTGATACATTTTGCGCTGTCGATCACATACGGTGATTTAATCTTACCTGTAATGGCACCAACCGGACAATTTCTTGCACACTTGGAGCATCCCTTACATTTTTCCGGATTAATCTTGTAATTCCGGAGATTTGCACAGATACCGGCACGGCATTTCTTATCACGGATATGCTCTTCATATTCTTCCCGGAATGCCTGAATCGTGCTGATTACCGGTTTTGGCGCACTCTTTCCAAGACCGCAGAGAGCTGTGTTTTCAATCATATCAGCTAACTCTTTCAGCTCTTCGATGTCCCCTTCTCTTCCTTCTCCGGCAACGATACGCTCCAGAATCTCCAACATACGCTTCGTTCCCTCACGGCATGGTACACATTTTCCACAACTTTCACGCTGCGTAAAGTTCATAAAGAACCTTGCAACTTCAACCATACAGGTATTCTCATCCATAACAACCAGTCCGCCAGAACCGATCATGGCACCAATCTTCGTCAGTGAATCAAAGTCCATCTTACTGTCCAGCTGTGATTCTGTCAGACATCCTCCTGATGGTCCTCCGATCTGAACAGCTTTAAATTTCTTGCCATCACGGATTCCGCCGCCAATATCAAAGATGATCTCTCTTAACGTAATACCCATCGGCACCTCGATCAGACCAGTATTATTTACATTTCCCGTCAGGGCAAATGCTTTCGTTCCCGGACTTTCCGGTGTTCCGATTCCTGTATACCAGTCAGCTCCATGCTTCACGATCATCGGTACATTCGCATAAGTCTCAACATTATTCAGAACCGTCGGTTTTCCAAACAATCCCTTTTCAACGGTTCTAGGCGGTTTTACACGCGGCATTCCACGCTTACCTTCAATGGATGCTGTCAGGGCTGAGCCCTCACCACATACGAAAGCTCCTGCTCCACGGTTGATATGTAAATGGAAGCTAAATCCTGTTCCCAAAATATTGTCTCCCAGAATTCCAAGCTCTTCTGCCTGTCTGATTGCAATGCGAAGTCTGCTGACTGCCAGCGGATATTCCGCACGGACATAAATATATCCTTCCTGTGCCTGTACCGCATAGGCTGCAATCATCATACCTTCGATCATGCGGTGCGGATCTCCTTCCATGATGCTTCTGTCCATGAATGCTCCCGGATCTCCTTCATCACCATTGCAGACGACATAACGGATCTTTTCTTTCTGTCCGGCAACCTGGGACCATTTTCTTCCAGTCTGGAAACCAGCGCCTCCACGTCCACGCAGATTTGACTGGGTAATCGTCTTGATTACGGCCTCCGGCGTCATCTCAAATACAGCTTTTTCAAATGCTTCATATGCACCTACTGCCAGTGCATCCTCAATATGTTCTGCATCAATGTGACCGCAGTTTTTCAGAACAAGTCTTGTCTGTTTTGCATAGAATGGAATTTCTTCCTGAGTCTGATAGACCTC
>OLOO01001481.1_pt1 | contig 15383 bp, 10 predicted proteins | sample 1672621 | NCBI WGS metagenome assembly OLOO01 (sample SAMEA3136706, study PRJEB25190) | human gut metagenome | biome: human gut; feature: human-associated habitat; material: faeces | place: Austria | collected 2013 | reverse complement strand
CCTGCCATTATCCGTCTTCTTTATAATAAAGATATATGCAAGTGCTCTTCCTGTGGTGGTAAGATTATTCCTCTGCCTACAGAACAACATTTTATAAAACCAAAACCACATATGCTCTGTTAACGTATCATAACTGTATATTTTTTTAGCTTCCTTAGGGAGGCTTATTTCTGGTGTCATAATACAGGACTGAATTATAAATTCTATGTGTTTCTATGTGTACACGCTATCCTATTATAAATAGAGTGTCAGAATTAAAAGTCCATATAGAGTTGACGCGCTTTGTTCAACCAGAAAAAATCGAAATTGATGCAAACGAAAGGGCAGTTAATGAAAAATCTCCATACTGCTTTTTCGTTTGCACCACCTTCGATTCTTTCCTTAACGATTTGTTAAACTATCTATACAATACCATATCTCTTTAGCTAATACAATAATTGCATCGCTCCCGCTTATTCTCATCAATTCAGCAACTAATGTATCTTGATCATATGCATATTGTCAGGCTGTCTGTTCACTTTTCTTTGCATGATACGCTTCACGTCTCATAGCCAGTGTTTTTTCATATCTTACTTTTGCAATAGGATCTCCGCTTAATGCATCGTCTCGCATTTTCCGGTAACTCTTTACTGTAGCTCTTACCTGATACTGTTTACGCTCTGCAAGCTGGCTCTGTGCTTCCTGATCTCCGGCTTCTGCTTTTGCCTTGATCTCTGCCCGCTTCTGATTTCTTTTCTGCGCAGATTTCTTAGAAGATTTTCTCTTTCTTTCAGCAATCTCTTCCGCTCTGCGTGCTTCCTCTGACTGCAAGGCTTCCACTTCATCCTCACTGAGTGGAAGAACAAAATTTCCAATGAAATTGAAATAAATATCCACTTGCTGAGTACGGTCTTTTGTTCTGCCATCCTCTGCTTCATGAATTGCAACCTTTTCAATGAAATCATTAAGCATAAGCTCTGTAATATTTGTTTGTTCCTCTGTTTTTGTGTAATCATCTACACTCGGTGTACCGTTGCAATACAGGTTAAATGCCATTCGCACCACCTTCATACTGCCACTGGTCTGCCAGCCTTCATGCAAGCACTCAGTTTTTACACATCCCGTCTTAAAATCATAGATGCTATTGATATTTCTTCTCGTATCAACACTGATGCCAAGGCAATAGCAAAGTGCCTTGTGGTACACATCCTGATAGCGTACCTCTTTTAATTTTTCATAGTGAACCTCCTTATAGGTATTAGAATAAAAAAAGGGAACAAACCCAAATAAAAAGGCTTATTCCCAAACATCAAACAAGGGAAAGCAATACATGCTTTCCCTTGCAGAACTTTATATATAGACTTTTACTTCAATATCTTTAAATCTGTTCGCTTTTGTATACTCTGGATGTTCAGCCATAAATACCTGCACATCTGCTCTCGTTACCGTTAAGCTGCAGAAATAAATATATTGCTGCCTAATTCCTCTTGTCCGCAATCGCTGCCTGTGCTGCAGCCAATCTCGCGATCGGTACACGGAACGGAGAACAGGATACATAATCCATTCCAACCTTATGACAGAATGCAACAGAAGAGGGATCGCCGCCATGCTCACCACAGATACCGATCTTTAAGTTCGGACGCTGGGAACGACCTTTTGTGACTGCCATTTCGATCAGCTGTCCTACGCCGTTTTGGTCAAGCTTTGCAAAGGGATCAGATTCATAGATCTTACTCTTATAATAATCCACCAGGAATTTTCCTGCGTCGTCACGGGAGAAGCCAAAGGTCATCTGAGTCAGATCATTGGTACCAAAGGAGAAAAATTCGGCTTCTTCTGCAATTTCGTTTGCCAGAAGTGCTGCTCTTGGAATTTCGATCATCGTTCCAATATGATAAACCAAATTCGAATTTTTTTCTGCCTTAACCTTTTCAGCAGTTTCCACGATTACGTCCTTGACAAATTTCAGCTCCTTTTTATCGCCAACCAACGGAACCATGATCTCCGGAACGATCTCAAAGCCCTTTTCTTTACTTACTTCAATCGCCGCTTCGATCACCGCTCTTGTCTGCATTCTTGCAATTTCCGGATACGTAACGGACAGCCGGCAGCCTCTGTGACCCATCATCGGGTTGAACTCATGCAACTCACTGCAGGTGCTCTTTACTTCCTCAACAGAAAGATTCATATCCTTTGCCAGTGCTTCGATATCCTTTTCGTCTGTCGGAACAAACTCATGCAGCGGCGGATCCAGGAAACGAATCGTAACAGGTTTCCCCTCCATTACTTCATAAAGCGCCTTGAAATCGCCCTTCTGGAACGGAATCAGCTCTTCCAGCGCCTTTTCTCGCTCTTCCACGGTTTTGGAAAGGATCATTTTACGGATCTTCGGAATTCGCTCCGGTTCAAAGAACATGTGCTCTGTTCTGCAAAGTCCAATCCCTTCTGCACCAAGCCGTACCGCATTTGCCGCATCTGCAGGCGTATCTGCATTCGTGCGAACCCTCAATTTACGGAAGGAATCCGCCCAGCTCATGATTCTGCCGAAGTTGCCGCTGATCGAAGCCTCCTGTGTCTGAATATCACCGTCGTAAATTTTACCGGTTGAGCCATCCAGGGAAATATAATCCCCCTCAAAATAGGTCTTGCCGCCTAATGTAAACTGCTTTTTCTTTTCATCGATCACAATATCTCCGCAGCCGGAAATACATGCGGTTCCCATGCCTCTTGCCACAACTGCAGCATGGGATGTCATACCGCCGCGCACAGTCAGGATACCCTCTGCAGCATGCATCCCCTCGATATCCTCCGGAGAAGTTTCCAGACGTACTAAAATGACACGCTCGCCAGTCTCATGGGCTTCTTTTGCTTCCTCTGCAGTAAAATAGATCTTACCGGCAGCTGCGCCAGGAGATGCCGGAAGAGCCTGTCCCATCACGGTTCCCTTTTTCAGTGCATCCGGATCGAAAGCGGGATGCAGCAGCTGATCCAGAGATTTTGCTTCAATTCTGCTGACAGCTTCCTGGGGCGTGATCATACCTTCATCCACAAGGTCGCATGCGATCTGCAGAGCCGCCTGCGCCGTGCGCTTGCCATTTCTGGTCTGTAAGAAATACAGCTTTCCGTCCTCGATGGTAAATTCCATATCCTGCATATCACGGTAATGCTCTTCCAGACGGTTTGCAATTTTCAAAAATTCCTCATAGCATTCCGGCAGGTCTTCTTCCAGTCGGGTAATGGGCTGCGGTGTACGGATTCCTGCAACAACGTCCTCACCCTGTGCGTTGATCAGATATTCGCCATAAATGCCCTTTGCTCCGGTGGAGGGGTTTCTCGTAAAGGCAACGCCTGTACCGGAGGTGTTGCCCATATTTCCGAATACCATCGACTGTACATTGACTGCAGTTCCCCAGTCCCCCGGAATGTCATTCATTCTTCTGTATACGATAGCTCTTTCATTATCCCACGAACGGAATACCGCTTTTACCGCTTCCATCAGCTGAACCCGCGGCTCCTGCGGAAATTCTTCGCCCATTTTTTCCTTATAGATCTCTTTAAAACGCCGGATCACCTCTTTTAGATCCTCCGCCGTCAGCTCCGTATCAAAGTGAACTTTCCGATCTTCTTTTATTTCATCAATGACCCGTTCAAATAACGATTTGGGAACTTCCATGACAACATCTGAGAACATCTGAATAAAGCGTCTGTAAGAATCGTAGGCAAATCTCGGATTGCCTGTCCGTTTGGCAAAGCCTTCGACCGAAATATCAGTCAAGCCCAGATTCAGGATCGTATCCATCATACCGGGCATCGAAGCTCTCGCTCCGCTTCGTACCGACACAAGCAACGGATTCTCGGTATCTCCGAACTTCTTGCCGAGCTTTTCCTCCAAAAGTGCCAGTGCATCAAAAATCTGTGTCTGAATTTCTTCAGAAATTGACCTGCCATGGTTATAGTAGTCTGTGCAGGCCTCTGTCGTCACGGTAAAGCCGGGTGGAATCGGCAGCCCGAGATTCGTCATCTCTGCAAGGTTCGCACCTTTTCCGCCCAGGAGGTTGCGCATATCCGCATTTCCCTCCCTGAATAAATACACCCATTTCGCCATTGTAATGGTCCCCCTTTGGTCTGTATTTACAGTCATTTAGCATTATGCCGGACTGTTTTTCTCATAAAATCATTCTAGCACATTAAAATATGTAAAGTCAAACAATATATTCGTTTTTTATTTGTGCAGTTTTTAGTTTTCCTACCAAATTTTGTCGCAGAGCAAAGAAAATCTTTCACAAACAGCAAAATGTTGCCAAAAGGAGCCGTTCACGCGCAATACAATTCACCCGCGCCATTTGCCAAAAAATCCGCCTTCTCCATGTGGAATCCACACGGAAAAGACGGATCTTTCTAATTCACAGAATTAAGTACCCACAAAGCGCGTACTCGATTATACACAGCCAGCTTAAAATTTCTTAGAAATCCAGCTTTTCTGCAAAGTATGCGTCCAGATCAGCGATCGCAACCCGCTCCTGCTCCATAGAATCACGGAAACGAACGGTTACGCAGCCGTCTGTCTCGGATTCGAAATCGTAGGTAACGCAGAACGGCGTACCGATTTCATCCTGACGGCGATATCTCTTACCGATATTGCCTCTGTCGTCAAATTCGCAGTTGTACTTCTTGCACAGCTGGGTATAGATCTTCTCTGCACCCTCGTTGAGCTTCTTGGACAGCGGCAGGATGCCGATTTTAACCGGTGCCAGAGCCGGATGGAAATGAAGGACAGTACGGACATCTCCGCCCTCCAGCTCTTCCTCGTCATAAGCAGCGCATAAAAATGCCAGAACGACACGGTCTGCACCCAGAGACGGCTCAACAACATAAGGGATATATTTTTCATTCTTGGAATCGTCAAAGTAAGACAGATCCTGACCGGAAACCTCTGCATGGCGGGAAAGGTCGTAATCGGTACGGTCAGCGATGCCCCACAGCTCACCCCAGCCAAAGGGGAATAAAAATTCGATATCCGTTGTAGCCTTGGAGTAGAAAGAAAGCTCTTCTTTTTCATGGTCTCTGACACGCATTTCTTCCGGCTTGATGCCCAGAGTCTGCAGCCAGTCGATACAGAACTGTTTCCAGTATGCGAACCATTCGAGGTCGGTGTCAGGCTCACAGAAGAATTCCAGCTCCATCTGCTCAAACTCTCTGGTACGGAACGTGAAGTTGCCGGGTGTGATTTCATTGCGGAAGGACTTACCGATCTGGCCAATACCGAACGGGATTTTCTTTCTGGAAGTACGCTGTACGTTCTTGAAGTTTACGAAAATACCCTGCGCGGTTTCGGGACGCAGATATACCGTATTCTTTGCATCCTCCGTAACACCCTGAAAGGTCTTGAACATCAGGTTGAACTGACGGATTTCGGTAAAGTTGTGTTTGCCGCAGGTCGGGCAGGGAACCTGATTATCTTCGATAAATTGCATCATCTGTTCCTGGCTCCAGCCGTCTACAGAGCCTCCCAGATCAATATTGTGCTCCTGCGCATAATCTTCGATGATCTTATCTGCACGGAAACGCTCGTGGCATTCCTTACAGTCCATCAGCGGATCAGAAAAGCCGCCCAGATGTCCGGATGCAACCCAGGTCTGGGGATTCATCAGAATCGCGCAGTCCACACCGACGTTGTAAGGGTTCTCCTGGATAAATTTTTTCCACCATGCGCGCTTTACGTTGTTTTTCAGCTCTACGCCGAGGTTACCGTAATCCCATGTATTTGCAAGTCCGCCGTAAATTTCGGAACCGGGATATACAAACCCTCTCGCTTTTGCCAGCGATACAATTTTGTCCATTGTCTTTTCCATCGTTTTTCTCCTTTGACTGCACAGATTTTAATCAAACAGAATATAGGTCAGCACATCTGCGTCGGTTACGGATACTGTTTTGGCATTCGCTGTCGCCTCGACATCCTCCGAACCGTACCGGACCTTATCCCATACTCTGACATTAACCGCTTCCCGCACAACTGCAATGTGCTTTTCTCCCATTTTGAGGAGGTCTTCCTTGCCGATCTGCTCTCCGTCTCCCTTCAGGGAAGAAAGCGTGACATTCAGATCATAGCCTGCATTAAACGCATCTTTTACGGTTCCAACAAACAATGCCAGTTTGTTGAAAGCAGAATAAGCAGAAGCGTCCGCATACTGCATCACGACCGTTACCGTATGATCGTCATTTTCTTTTGCCGCTTTCAGCACAACCGCTTCTTTTCCAGCCGAAGCATTATAAGTATCGCATGCCTGCTGAATCGTACTTTCCAGCTCATCCAGATTATAATAGCTTTCGGAAAAATCTTCTATAATCGTGTGAACCACCTGACCATTTTTTTTGACTTCAATCGTGGTCTCGGTTACTTCCGGCTCCCTGCCGCATCCCGTCAGCATCGCTGCCAGACACAGGATACACAGTGCGCGCATGATCCATTTTCGCGTCATTTATCTGCTCCCTCTCATCTGCATCCGCTCTTTATCTGCCGATGCTATGATCTTAACTATTATAGCCGACCGCCCTTTCTTTTTCAACCCATAACTTTACAAAGTCATTTTATAACGTTTCCAGGATCTCCAGGGTGTGAAATTCACCCGGAAGAAAATCCCTCCGGTATTTTTCTGCAATCTGCACAAGCTCTGCAAGCACTTCTTCTTTTAAGGTAAATGTGTAAAGCTTTTCCACGGGCGTCCCTGCGATAAATTCGACTGCATACAGCGCCGTTTCGGAAAAATTACCCTGCGGCAGCCCCGGGAATTCCCCGTTTGCCACAATCAGCCGGATTTCGTAAATGCATCGCACAAGCCTGCGCGGGATGCTTTTTACCGTCAGCGCCCGCAGGGACTGATATAAAAGCTTTAACACCTCGCGCTCGTCGTTATTTTCCCGCGTGCAATAATCCGCCAGCTCCAGGAAATACATTCCGTAATAGGCGCCCTCAAAATCCTGCCGCAGCTCTTCAAAATAGCAGTCCGCTGAAATATCACAGACGCTGTAGGAATTTCGCCCTGCATACAGCTCGAACGTTCCGAAGGTAAACGGACTGGTAGGAGCCAGAAAAGCGCTTGTCGGCTTTCTGGCTCCCCTTGCAAAAGCGGATATTTTTCCTTTTTCCCGAGTCAGGATCACGACTCTCCTGTCATACTCCCCGATCGGTTCTGCCTTCAGAACGATCCCGAGCACTTTGATCCGATCCTGCATGTTGTTCCCCATCCTGTCCCTGCGCCTTTGCACGGAAGGACGAAGTAAACGAGCTGCTCTCGTGTAACTTCGTCCGGTTCCGGAGCGCATTTCTTTCCTGTATCTGATTCCGGTACTGCAGATAATCCTCCACACGCCCGGTTTTTAAAAACTGATCCCAGTAACTTCTTTCATTCATCCTTACCGCCTCCCATGTATCCAATCTGCCGTCTCCGACAGCTTTTACGTCCCTCATAGGATAAGCGGTTTGAACTTTTTTATTCCCTCAGAAAAAAGAGCGTTCTATCTGTCCGGTCTGGTATCCGCAGGGTTGTAACCGAAGTTTTTCAAGAGGAAATCGCTGTCTCTCCAGTCCTTCTTGACCTTGACCCAGAGCTGCAGATTGACCTGGCATTCCAGCATATCCTCGATATCCCGGCGCGCCTGAGAACCGATCTTTTTGAGCATGCTGCCCTGCTTGCCGATAATAATTCCCTTGTGGGAATCCCGCTCGCAGATGATCGTCGCATCGATATTGACGATATGCTCCTTAAATTCCATCCGTTCGACCGCCACTGCGATGCCGTGGGGAATTTCCTCTTCCAGACAGCGCAGTGCCTTTTCCCGGATCATCTCCGCAACGATCTGACGCTGCGGCTGGTCTGTGATCGTATCTTCATCGTAGAATGGCTCTCCATAGGGAAGATATTTGAAAATGCAGTCCAACAGCGTATCGGTATTGTTGCTGCGAAGTGCCGATACCGGGACGATTTCTGCAAAATCCATCTCTTTGCGGTAGGTTTCCATTGCATCCAAAACAGCTGTTTTAGGAACGGTGTCGATCTTGTTGATCACGAGAATGACCGGCAGCCTGCTGCGTTTTAACTGCTCCAGGATATGCCGTTCCCCGGCACCGATATAGGTCGTCGGCTCTACCAGCCAGAGAATGACGTCCACGTCAGAAAATGTGCTTTCCGCCACCTTTACCATGTAGTTGCCGAGCTTGTTTTTCGCCTTATGGATGCCCGGCGTATCCAGAAACACAATCTGTCCCTTCGGTCCCGTATAGACGGTCTGAATCCGGTTTCTTGTCGTCTGGGGTTTATTGGATGTGATCGCGATTTTCTGTCCGATCAGATGATTCATCAGTGTGGACTTGCCCACGTTCGGGCGTCCTACCAGCGTTGCAAAGCCCGCTTTTTTCTGTTTGTTCTGCGCCATGTATCTGTTCCTTTCCCGGTTTTTGTCTGTATCTGTCCCCGGTTTTGATTTCTGTTTTTGCCGATGTCTTTTTTCCCACCTGATGCTTTTCACTTATCTTGATAATTATCCGTACAATCAGAATCGCAATTCCGAGTACGATTGCAATCGCAATCAGGATCGGCAAGAGAATAATAAATTCAATTGCGAAATTTTTGAAAAAGCTTCCAACCCTGTAAATATTTGCAGAAAAGCCCTCTGCAATCCGCGCACCCGCGCTCTTTGCCGCTCCTGGCGTGTAGCGCTCCACCTCGTCGATATAGAGGTTGACCGTGCTGTAATCCACCTGATTGTCATAGGTGCGAAGCTGGGATTCCATGCTTTCGATCTGATAGCGTACATCGGTCAGCTGCTCGTTGATCGCAATGATATCCTCGATGGATTCCGCCTGCTCCATCATGGAGAGGAGGCTTTCCTGTTCTGCCAGAAGTGCCTTTTTGTGGCTCTGCAGATCCACATACTGCAGCGTTACATCCTCTGTGGATTCAGATTTTCTCGTCACATTGGACTGCTTGGAAATTCCCGCCAGATAGCCATCGAGCTTCTCCGAAGGAATTCTTGCCGTCAGACGTGCGCTTCTGGCAGCAGACGTTGAACTGGCATAACTGCTATTGGAAATGCTGCTGCTTTCTATGTAGCCTCCAAGCTCCTCCGCCTGAGACTGTGCAGACGCAAGGAGCGCATCAAAGCTTTCCGTCTCTACGTCCATATCCACATTTCGGATCAGCTTGCGCCCGGTCGTCTCTCCCTTTTCTACGGTTTCCGCCTGGGACGAGCCGTTTTCTTCCGATACTTCCTCGGCATACTCATAGTCGCCGCTGTCATAATATACACCGCCAGCAGCACTGTAGTTTGACGCAGCCGTATCATAGGCGGATTCCATCGCCATTTTGCTTGCCGAGCCGCAGCCCGACAGCATGGATAAGGCTAAAACACCCGTCAGTACCTTCGCCATTTTCTTTTTCAACATGAAAATCCCTCCCTTCTAAGCTTCCCATTGTGTATATGCTCCATCGGCTGCACCGAATTTTTGTCCGGGCAGCCGCGTGCTTCAAAGCAGCTGTTCCAGTGTCCCGAAGCGTTCTTTTTCCTCTTCGATCTTCTTCGTATTTCCGACAACACACAGGCAATCATCTTCCAGAAATGCCTTCATGTGACCGGCAAGCGCCCGGATATCCTCCGCCGTCGCATCCAGAACCTGATCCCGCTCCTTCTGCAGCTGCTCTGCGGTCTGTCCGGTCAGATAAATGCTCAGCGCGCGCAGCGCCTTTGCAGCCGGGTTCATCGGCGCATCCATTTCACTGACCGTACCGATGACCGCTTGAGTCATCGAGCGCTCATCCCCTGCGAAATGCGCTACATACTCCACGATTCCCTCATAGGCTTCGATCGTCTTGCCAAGATTCGGATCGCGGTAAGAAGCGATATAGGCATCTCCGCTCTTTCCGAAGCTGCACATGCAGCCGTAAGCGCCGCCCTTGACGCGGACTGTGTTCCAGAGATAATCCGTATTTAAAATACCGCGCAGCATCCGCAGCACTCCGGTATATTCCAACCCGTTCTTTTTATAATTTCCGGCACGGCACACATACTGTACCTGAGAAGCTGATAAAAAGCCCTCATTTTTCTTCGAAACCGCAGCATGCACCGGCTCTCTGTCCACCGGGCAGGTAAACAAATCTTTTCTCAGCGCTTTGGCTTCTGCTTCAAACAGCTTTTCCTGTTCTTCCTCTTCTGCGGTAAAATCAAACATCAGGTTTTCCGGACGGAACATGCACTCGCTCAGCCGTTTCAAAATCTCCGGAAGCTTCTCTTTTTCTTCGTCCCAGTTTGTGCAGAGCCCATCCCCCAGCCGATAAAAGTCCATGCCGCTTAAAATTTCCTGAATTGCTACCGTCTCGGACGTATAGGACATTGCCCTGCCCGCCGCAATCGTATGTCCTGCGGAAATCATGGAGGACTGCAGTCTCGATTTCAACTCTGTCAGAATCTCGTACAGGCGCTTCGTATCCGTATAATTGGAACGTACCAGCATCTCTGCTGTCAGCTCCATTGCGTCCTTTAAATGCGCATGGAATGCTTTTCCTTTGATTTCAAACGTAATTTTGCGTTCGGACGGGTTTGTGATATTCGGATAAATATTCGTAACCGGCACGATTCCTCCGGTCAAAAGGTCAGTCTGTGTAAACAGCTCCTGATAGGAATAATTCTGCGTATCCACCAGGCCGATCGCCGCCTTCAAAATGCCGACATAGGCAAACAGCTCTGCCGGAACCTCGCTGATATCGAACAGCAGGCGAAAATAACTGACGCCGTTGGTTTCGATTTTATGGTAAATCAGTTTTGTGTCTTCGATTTCACGTTCTTCCAGAATGATCGGCTCGATCTCCCGACGAATATCGCTTCTTTCCAGCAGTGGAATCTTCGCCAGATCCTCCGGACGGTCGGGCTCTTCCTGAAACGCTTTCAGCGCAGCTGTCTTTTCCACAATTTTTTCGATTTCTTCTGCAGTCAGCGTCTCCTTGTAAGCCTGCAGGCGATCTGCCAGCTCCTGATCCTTTTTATCGGTCAGCCCTCTTTCGGGTACGAGCAGCAGTACGCTTCTGTGCGGATTGTGCAGCAGATGCTTTTCAATCAGCTGTTCAAAATATCCTGTCTCCACCTTTTCTCTCAGGCTTCTGTAGGTATCGCCCGCTTCGATATGAATAAACGGTCTGGTTTCATCGTAAAGCCAGCTGTCCATTACCTGCAGTCCATACATCAATCCTGCAGGGAAAATACCATAATCCGCTTCCCGATACTTAAATTCGTAATAATTCAGTCCGGCCTGCAAACGCTTTTGATCCAGTCCCTCTGCAACAAGCTTTTCCAGTGTCTCGTCGATGATCCTTAAAAATTCTTCTTTCCGGGAAGCATCCGCATTTTTAGCGACGATGGAAAAATACGGCTGTCTCGTCCCGTTGTCATAATCACTGTAGATGTCTTCGCCGATGCCTGCATCCAAAAGTGCCTGCTTTAAGGGCGCACCCTGGGAGGAACAAAGCGCGTAGTCCAGAATCTGAAAGGCAATGTATTCTTCCCGATTTAAAACGTCCCCGGCAGTCATACTGCAGGTCAGGTAGGTATTGTGCTCCAGCGGCTCGCTCTCGGTGATCGAGTAGGGCTTTACAGCTTCCCTGGGTGCAGCAAAAGGCTCCTGCAAACTGATGTTTGCCTCCACGTCAATTTTTTCAAAATGGGACAGATAATGCTCATCCATCCAGTTGAGACGCTCGACCATATCCATGTTGCCATACAGATAGATGTAGCTGTTGACCGGATGATAATATTTACGATGGAAATCCAGGAACTGTTCATAGGTCAGGTTCGGAATCACATCCGGGTCGCCGCCGGATTCGTTAGCATAAATCGTATCAGGGAACAGATTCCGCACGATCTCCCGATCCAGAACGTCGTCCGGGGAAGAGAACGCACCTTTCATCTCATTATATACGACGCCGTTTAATTTCAGTTCATCGGAGGCGTTTTCCATTTCATAATGCCAGCCCTCCTGATAAAAGATGTTGGGCTGCTTATAAATATCCGGATAAAATACTGCATCCATATAAACATGCATCAGGTTTGCAAAATCCTTGTCGTTGCAGCTTGCAACCGGATACATCGTCTTGTCCGGATAGGTCATGGCATTTAAAAACGTATTCATAGATCCCTTTACAAGCTCAATAAAAGGGTCTTTGACCGGAAATTCCTTCGAGCCTTCCAGAACGGAATGCTCCAGAATATGCGCAACACCTGTGCTGTCCGCCGGAGGCGTCTTAAATCCGATATAAAATACTTTGTTTTCATCCTCATTGGATAGCAGTGCGATCCGCGCACCGCTCTTTTTGTGGCGCAGCAGATATCCTTCCGATCTTAAATCATGGATCTTCTGTCGGCTGATGATCTCATAAGCTGCCAGATCTTCTATTCTCATTTTCTCTCCCTCTCCTGTATCCTGTTTTTTGCGCGGCGAACCAGGTTTTCGTGCATGCATCTCGGGTTTTCTGCCATCCAGCGTGTACCCGTGTACCAGCCATCGGCTCCTCCGCATTTTTACACGGAAAACATCATCAGCGCCAGCTTGGTCAGATGAAGCTCTTCCACGATAATCGTGTCCATCTTTCTGTGAAGCTCTTCACTCTGTACGATTTCGGAAATTTTGTATTCCCGGCTTTCGTAATGCCCATGCTTATGCCTTTTCCCGTCCGCCTCTATCCATACGCTCATCTTAAACGATGCCTTCAGCTCCTGAAACGTCTCATAAGCGAAATCATCCTCTTTCATAAAAAAGATATGATTTTCCATCGTCGTCTCCGGCGAGGTCTCCTTCAACAGATAATGTCGGATGATCGCTTTCCATTTATAAGGAATCTCCTCACTTTTTAACATTTCCTCATAGGAATAACGGGCACCGATATAAATATTTCCAAAATCCTGCAGGACATACTTAAAATCCTGATTTTGCGGCATATCCATGCGTCAGCCCTCCGGTTCCAGAAATTCAATATGATCTGCGGTGATTCTGGCTGCGTCCCGAATTTTTTCTTCCGAAATTCCGGTTTCTTCGGACAGCTCTTCCACCGTCACCTTGCGGCCGAGCTCCTTTGACAGTTCCTCCGCTTTTTCCAGAATATCATTGGCATTTTCAGCAAGCTTTTCGCCCGTCTTTTTTTCGGAAGCATTTTCAGAAATATAATTTTCCATCGCCTCCATGATCATGCTGGCGATCGTGCCCTCAGCTTCTTTGGCATTCTGTGCACAGTCCAGCATCTCTGCCGCCATCGTCAGCGCCACATTGCCTTCTCCGATCAGGTCTTCCAGAAAAACGCCCTGTCCGGCGTAGAGCTTTGCAATCTCCGCCACCTGCGGCAGAAAAATTTCGATCATCCGGTGCTTTGCGTCCGCATCGCCCGCCATAGCGGATAAAAGTACCGCTTCTTTCACACCATCCGTCACGTCCGCACCAGCCTGCACTGCCTTTAAATATTCTTCCAGATAGTCGATTTCTTCCCGTGTCATATAGTCAAAGGGATCTGCAGGCTGCCCGATGCCGATCTTTTTATTTTTGAAATAGGCAAAAATCATCTCCAGCTGCGGCTCTCCCAGATTCAGCTTTGCCTTGTCAAAGGCCTCTGTAACCTGTTCCTCCGAAAGCATATTTCCCTGCTCCTTTGCAAGCGCTGAAAGCTCTTCCAGCGTTTTTGCAAAAATTTGTTCTTCCCTCATAATTTTCCTCACAAATTTTATAATTTCTCATGCCTGCCCGGACAGCGCCAGCGGATACCGCCATTTCGCTGCAAAGCCTGCACGCCTTACTTTACATGCTCGTGCGTAAACAGATGATACTGACAATATTCGTAGTTGCCGTTACACTTGGAGCAGAAACGGAATTCCAGATCGTCTCCGTCCAGCTCCGTTCTGCCGCAGATCGCGCATTTGTGCCGCGTAATCCCTTTCGTCTGCCCTGCCGACCGCATCTTCTGATGAAATTCCTGCTGCCGCTTGATCTGCCCCACCGACAGATGCATCTTTCCTTTCGAGCGCAGGAAAAATACCAGGAAGTTCAACAGTGAGAAAATCACCACAATCCAGGTTGCGATACCACCCTGAATGCAGTTTACCAGCAAAATGATGCCGTAAACGATACCGAGCCATTTGACCTTGATCGGAAAAATAAACATCAGCAGCACCTGCACGTCCGGGATGCTGGCCGCGCATGCCAGGAAAATGGACATGTTGATATAATAGGTGGAAAACTGTCCAAAATATACTGCACTGCCGTTGTTTAACAGGTACAATCCTGTATACATCGTCGGCTGCGCACCCATCAGCACGCTGTAACCGCACAGGACGAAGGCGCCGAGGATCGTAAACAACAGACCGGAGAACAGATATACATTATATTTGTATGTTCCCCAGATGCGCTCCAACAGACCGCCCAGCGAATAATACAGATACAGCGTGATCAGCACAAAGAAAATATTCGAGCTATCCGGCGGAATCAGGATCCAGGTAACCAGTCTCCAGACCTGCCCTTTTAACACGAGGAACGGGTCAAGCATCAGATACTGATACCCTGCGGGCACCAGATACTGCATCAGATAACCGATTCCGTAACAGATAATCAGATAAAGCGTAAGATTCGGAATGGCATATTTTTCCAGCTTCCGTCTCAGTCCATTATGTTGATTCATAGGATAATGTTCCTTTCCTTCTATAATAGCAGACGCATTTTTGCGCGCCGCCGTTTCGGGTTTTCCATAAAAATTTATGAAAGACTGTGTTTATGATATCATTCCAACAAAAAAAAGGCAACGCTGTGCCTTTTTATTTTATCGTTTTTATAATTCTTTAAGAAATCAAAAATTTCCCACTTTATACAAATTTTAGCAAATTTTTAGCAAATCACCGATTGAAACCTGAAAAATCCTGTCGTATAATGATTCAGACTCAAAATAGAAGAACTATCACACATTTAATAGGAAGAAAGTGACAATCGCTTATGAATCAAATGCAATATACCCTCGGAATCGACATCGGTTCCACCACAGTTAAAATCGCCATTCTGGACGAAAATCACCAGATTCTGTTCTCCGATTATAAACGGCATTTTGCCAACATTCAGGAGACTCTTTCTGACCTTCTGAAAGATGCCTATACAAAACTCGGCAATATCACCCTGCATCCGATGATCACCGGCTCCGGCGGGCTGACCCTTGCAAACTATCTGCAGGTTCCTTTTGTGCAGGAGGTTATCGCTGTATCGACGTCCCTGCAGGAGCTGGCACCCAAAACAGATGTTGCCATCGAACTTGGCGGAGAGGACGCCAAGATTATTTATTTCGAAAACGGAAATGTTGAGCAGCGTATGAACGGCATCTGCGCCGGCGGTA
>OLOO01001462.1_pt1 | contig 15575 bp, 15 predicted proteins | sample 1672621 | NCBI WGS metagenome assembly OLOO01 (sample SAMEA3136706, study PRJEB25190) | human gut metagenome | biome: human gut; feature: human-associated habitat; material: faeces | place: Austria | collected 2013 | reverse complement strand
CCAAGAGGATATATAGCTCTTTTAGAGTTTACACAGAATTAATTACAGTCTCGCTTTTCTTCGTGAGGAATATGACACAGAACTACATATGGCGAATGGCAAAAATCATATCCATTGCGCAAGTTTTCTACAGTACCTATAAAATCTCTATAAAAGTCAATAAAGTCAATTCTTTGGTTATTCTTCGAAGCAATTGACTGGTATTTTACATCAAGTGCATTAGTGTGTTCATTATCAAACAATGCTGAATAAAGTGTCAAATCCCATCTCCTGTCTCGCCTGGAGTTCATATCAAGTTCGGCTATATCATAGCATTTTACAATATTAAAAAAATAGCAATACTTAATATTAGCTTTTGAAAAGTAAAAATAAGACAAGTCTGTTTTTGGGTGGGATATTTTAAAACTGTCATATGTTTTTCCAAAGAAAAAATTTTGCATTGCATTTAAAGTATGATACTCCCAGGATTTACTAACTATTCCCATTGTATATGGATGTGGATAAAGAGTTTCTATCCAACCGGCAAAAGTAGAGCGTGGAATTACATCTATCAGGTTCTTAGAATTTGTAACATTCTTTATTCGTTTGTCATTATGTAAAAATTTATCCAGTGATTCTTGTAACTTCTCTTCATTAATTTTGGAAAAACGATTAAAAAAATTATTTTTGTCTAACAAAATGTGCTCATACTCTTTTTTGAGAGCACTTTTGATTTTTTTAGGAGAAGCTTGTTGTGTGTAATGTGAAAATTTAGAAAAAATAAATAATTTCCAGTATATATCAGAAGTGATTTCAATTGAGAAATAAGAAATTATTTGTTTTACCATCTCTTCTCTTTTACTCATTCGGGTCATCCCCCTACTCTTTTTGTGATTTTTTTCAATATGCTACAAACCGCGAAAATTCAAGGAATTTTGACTTTTTTGTAGACGTTTTTTTTGCAAAAAAAAAATTTTCGACATTGCTTACCCTAGTTGAGTGTCAACAATGAAGAAAATCCATTCACTTGATGTATGATGATTACAACAAAAGGAATTACACATTTAGTATTTCCTTATGTGGATACTATAGCACAAAAAGAACTAGTAGTCCACAACATTTTAAAATTTTAAAATATAATTAAATTTTTGAAAGGAGGTAATATCAATGAGACCAGGAAACAGACGTGAAGTAATACGATATTACCATAAAATTGTAGAAAAAGAGCCAATAGTGGTCATGACTTTTGACCCACCGCAGGCAGGAGTCTTTGACTCGGAGGATGCTTTAGATAAAGCATTAAATAAAAAGACAATTCAAAAAGCCTATACTGTGCTGAATGAATTGAAAGAGGAAGCTTATGACCGATTATCAGTGAATAAATTGGCACCGACAAAAAAAGGTCAAGGTATATCGGCAAAAGATATCTCTTATTACAGATTCTTCTTAGTCGACTTGGATGTAGTAGGCTTACAAGTCGGTGGGGCAAAGCGGAATGCAACGGATGATGAACATGCTAAAGCATTAAAGGTCGCTGAATCTGTAGAAAAGTTTCTGACAACAATGAATTTTCCAAAGCCAATATTAATTGATTCTGGAAATGGTTATCACTTACTTTACAAGGTTCATATGAAAGCAAGCCAAGAAAATGAACGCATGTTAAAGAATTGCTTGATAGCAATCGGTGAGCAGGTAGATACCAATACAGTAAAAGTTGATACGGTAGTATATGACCGCGGAAGAAAATTAAAATTACCAGGAAGTACGAATAATGCAGAGGAGACAGGATACAGAACAAGCAAAATTGTAAAATACCCTAAAAATTTTACAGAAGTAGACATAGCTGTTTTTCGAGAATTGGAAAAGCTTAAAACAGGAAAGAAAAAGGGCTGGGAAAACAGTAATCCCAAAAAAGATGATGTGGATTTCGTTGATTTGGCAGAAGAATCGGGCGAATTTTTCATGGCAGATAATAATAGAGTCTACGCCAATATCAAGAGAGATGATGGCAAAATTGTCACCGTTGATATTGAAGGCAAAGACTTCAAAATATACCTTAGAAATGCCATGCGAAAGAACTTGAAAATGAAAACCATAAAAGCTGAATGGTGGAGAGAGATGCTGGACTATCTGTACATTTTGGCAAACGAAAAATCAGATAAAAAATCCATCTACAACAGGATTGGAAAAACCAAAGATACCGTCCTGTATGATTTGAGTACAGACAAGTATCAGTGTGTGGAAATTAAAAAGGGCAGTTGGAAAATCATAGACACTCCTCCGAGTGTATTCCACCGTGACAGTAACGACAAAGAACAAGTTGTTCCAGTTTATGATGAAGATTTTGATTTTCTTGATACAATCATGAAGTTTTTCAACTTTTCTACTGAGGAAGATGCCAAGTTGTTTTCAATATGGTTGATATCAGCGTTCATACCTGATATCACTCACCCACTATTGGTATTTACTGGTGCACATGCCAGCGGAAAAAGTAGTGCATGTACAATGATACAGGAATTAATATCACCAAGGGCAATTGACAGAATGGCATTTCCGAAGAAAGTTGATGATCTTGTTATCAGCTTGTCAAATCATTGCATTAGTGTATTTGATAACTGTTCGGCGAGAAGGATTGGTGAAGACGCAAGTGATATATTATGTCAGTCGGTTTCTGGAGGAGTTTACACTAAACGAAAGCTATATTCGGATATGGATACTGTGACTATTCCTCTAAAGGGAATGGTAGTTATGAACGGATGTGATTCATTAGTAGAACGACCTGACTTAGTATCAAGAGTGTTGCAATTTAACTTTACTAGTATCGAAGGAGAAAGGCTGGAAACAGACCAGGATTTAATGGAGGAGTTTCAAAAAGTTAAGCCAAAGTTGTTGGGATTTATATTTCAGGCGTTGTCGATATATATGGAAGAGAAGGAGGGTGTGGAAGTAGAAAGATATGTAATTAGACTGACAGAGTTTCAAAAAGTCGCAAAAATCATTAATCAGATAGTATTTGGTGATGATGAAGAAACGGATACAATAGAAGATTTGCTGGATAATAACAAGAATGTGATGACAATTCAGTTGTTAGAAGAAAATCCAGTAGCTGTTTTGATTCTTGAATTCATGAAGTATAAGACAGAATGGAATGGTTCTGTTACGAAATTATATGATGAGTTAGATACTGTTGCGTTGAGAATGAGAATGGAACGTAACAATCGTTTGTATCCAAAACACCCTGCATCATTGTCAAGGCGGTTAAATTCAATTGCTTCATCTTTAAAACTTGCTGGAATTACTTTTCAAATTAAACCAGATGGGGTTTGTAAGAGGATTTATATTAAAAACCACAAAGCTAAAAAGAGATCAATAGTAGGAGGAGGATTGAAGAATGAAAGAAAATAATTTTGAAAAAATACAAGAAGAGTTTAAAACATACATACAGAATAAAGAAGAAGTGAGGATTTTTGTATTTAAAGATAAAGGAAATAGAGAGCATTATTCAGTTTTAGAATTCGAAGAAATCATAAGTCGGGAGTACCACGAATATTTTAATGGTAACGTTAAAGTGTTCGTCTACGACAAGTATTATGTAGTTGTGGGGGGAGTAACTTCTGCAGAGCTGAGAATGGTAGGAAAAAAGATATGTAGTCATTTACCAGCTGGAAAGTTGTGCAAACACTATGGAAAATCTACGCAATTATTTCGTTGTGTAAAAAGGTTTTAAAGATATGCAATTAATAGAGAAGAGCAGAATTCATCTGCTCTTCTTCAAAAAAGAAAACGTATATCATAAATTTGAAGGAGGATTAAACTATGGCAGTTCAAAATAAAAAGAAATGTATGACTGCAAAAGAAGTACAAGATGAGTTTATCAATATGGATATTCGTAAACTGAGAAGCTTTCTTAATCAATATTGTAGCTATAAAAAGATAGGGAAGAACTACTACTATATAAGACAGGAAGTGGAAAAATTATTATTGGATTCGGAAAATAGTTTTGAATATTCAATTGAATGTTAATGTAATGGGAAGGAAGTGGAAAAAATAATGAAGTTTCATGTGGAAAAGGTTACAAGGAAAAAGGGAAATAGATACCGAATTGTAAAAGATCGCATTTATCACGGTCAAAGAAAGAGAACATACAAAATGTTACCAGAGGGGACAACAAAAGCGCAAGCAGAGAAAATTTGCACTAAAATGGCATTAGAAGCAGAATATGGAGAATTCATAGAGAGCGAACCTATTTTATTTAGTGAATATGTAGAAGATACATATTTCCCTAAATATACCAATGATTTGTCGGCGTCAACGAAATATAATTACAAGCAGATATATACGGCACGAGATGGTATTAAAAAACATTTAGGAGATTTGTTAATGACAGAAGTTACAACAGAAGTTTTACAGGATTTGGTTAATTATTACTCTGATAAGAAGATAGCACCAAAAACAATACGAAACTATTTAGGATTTATATCGGTTGTGTTGGATCAAGCAATGACGGATAAGGTGATAAGGAGACAGGCGAAAAATGCAACCTATTTTGTTCGTGAACCTAAAATGGTACAAAAAAAGGGACATGCATATTCAATTGACCAAGTAAAATTGATGCTTACGAGAGCGCAAGAAAAGGAAAATATTACTGTAGAACTGATTTTGGCATTGTGTTGTTTGTCTGGAGGATTAAGAAGGTCTGAATTAGCTGGACTTTGTTGGGATGATATAGTGCTGGGAAAAGATGAAGCCTATATTGATGTCAAGCGTGCTATTGTTAGAGGGGAAGGAGGGATGATAGAAAAGGGAACAAAAACAGAAGCCGGACAGAGAATAATTCCTATTCAAGTTGGAGGGACTGTATATCAAATATTGTTGAAAGCAAGAAAATTACACATGACAAAATATCAAAATGTACAAGGATATGAAGGGAAAAATCATGTATTTGTTCTTGAGCAATATCCATATTCACCAATGAATCCAGAAACTTTGTACAAACGATTTAAAAAGTTTATGAAAGAAGAATGTCCAGAGATTCCATCATACAGATTACATGATTTACGACATACATATTTTAGTTTAGCCAGCCATGCAGGATTTAATGAGCTTTCTATTATTGGAACAGGAGGGCATAGTTCATTACAAAGTACAAGAAGATATCAGCATGCAATTATGCAGAATGTATTAAAAGACATGAATAAATTAGAGAAAGAATATGATGAAGCAAAAGTTGCGATATCTTAAAAATTCATCTGATTAGTTCTAAAAAATATTACAAAAAAATCTGGTGTTTTTTTGTTCGAGAAAGTCAATTGACAGACAGAAAAGTAAATGTTAGTATAAACAACAGTCACAAAAACAAAAGTAAAGATTGCGATAGAAACATGGCGACTTTATGGCGACAAAAAAACAGTAATTGGTACAGAGTTTTGGGAAAAATAGATTATGACTAGGAAAAGACATAGGAAAAGACAACAGTTCTTTGGGTGTAAACGGGTTCAAGTCCTGTCATCCGCATGAAAAGATAATCCCGAGAACAGTATGATATGATGCAGTTCTTCGGGATTTTTTGTATACGAAGGTATACAGGAGAATCTGCTGCCGGTAGTTCTCTTTATATAAAAAAGAAAGGAAAAAATATATGAGAAGAGTAAAAAGAGTTATTGTGCTGATTTTGATCGTGATGTTATGCATGCCGCTGCTGCCGGGAGTGCAGACCGAGGCTGCAGATGGGGGAAAACATCTGGATGTATTATTTACGCATGACACACATTCGCATCTGAACAGCTATTCTACGATCGTAAATGGGAAACAAAAAGAGGTCGGAGGCTTTGCAAGGATCAAAACATTGATCGATGAAAAGAAGAAAGAAAATCCGGATACACTTATCCTGGACGGAGGAGATTTTTCCATGGGAACCCTGATCCAGACAGTGTACACAACAGAAGCGGCAGAACTTAGGATGCTTGGATATCTGGGCTGTGATGTTACGACATTTGGCAATCATGAATTTGATTACCGTTCCGGCGGACTTGCAGATATGCTGAAGACTGCAAAGAATTCAGGGGAGACAGTTCCGAAACTTGTAGTGTGTAATGTAGACTGGGATGCCATGGAAAAAGAAGGATTAAGCAAAGGGCAGAAACAGATAAAATCCGCATTTGAGACATATGGAGTAAAGGATTATGTGGTTATTCAAAAAGGCGGTGTAAAGATAGCGGTTCTTGGGGTATTCGGGAAAGATGCATTAGAATGTGCACCTACCTGTGAACTTGAGTTTAAGGATCCTGTGGAATCAGCAAAAAATACAGTAGAAGAGATTAAGAAAAAAGAAGATGTCGATATGATCGCATGCGTTTCCCACAGTGGGACATGGGAAGATGAGAAAGTATCAGAAGACGAGACTCTGGCGAAAGAAGTACCGGATATTGATCTGATCATCAGCGGGCATACACATACACAATTAGACGAGCCAATCAGACATGGGAATACTTATATCGTATCCTGTGGGGAATACGGTAGAAATCTTGGAAGCATTTCCATGACCCAGAAGAAAGATAAACGCTGGAAAATGAATACTTATAAATTGATTCCAGTAACAAAGAATGTAAAATCTGATCAGGCAGCCCAAAAGCAGATTGATAAATTTATGGATACTGTTGATACCAATTATCTGGTAAATTTCGGTTATACAAAAGATCAGGTGCTTGCAGAAAATGATATTAAGTTCAACAGCCTTGGGGAAATGGAAACAAAGCATGAAGAACTGAATCTGGGAGACATTATATCTGACGCCTATGTGTATGCGGTGGAAAATTCCGAAGGATATGATGGCAGGCCGGTAGATGTGGCGGTTGTGCCAAGTGGAACGGTGCGTGACACATACACAAAAGGTGATATTACGGTAGAAAAGGTTTATAATTCTTTCTCGCTGGGGATCGGTAAAGACGGTCTTGCCGGTTATCCACTGATCACTGCATATTTAACCGGAAAAGAATTAAAGCTGGTAGCAGAAGTAGATGCGTCTGTTTCTGATTATATGACGACTGCAAGATTATATTGCAGTGGAATGAACTTTACTTATAATCCGCACCGCATGATTTTGAATAAAGTAACAGACTGCTATCTGACCAAAGACGGGAAGAGAGAAGAGATACAGGATGATAAATTATACAAGGTTGTGACAGATCTGTATACAGGACAGATGTTGGGCTCTGTCACGGATGTATCATATGGATTATTAAAGATTGAACCGAAGGATAAGAATGGTAAGCTGCTAAAGAATCTGGAAGATGAGGCAATTACAGACGGCAAGACAGAATTAAAGGCATGGGTGGCAATTGCAAGATATATGCAGTCGTTTGAAGACACAGACGGAGACGGAATAGCAAATGTTTCTGATTACTATAGTACGACACACGGGCGGAAAGTAGTGGAAGACAGCAGGAATATTGCAGATCTGTTAAAACATCCGAATAAATTTGCCGGAATGATCGTGGGAATCTGTGCGGGACTTCTTTTTCTGATTATAGTGATTATCTGGCTGATACGAAAGTTGATTAGAAAAATCCGTGTTAAAAAGAAAAAATAAAAGAAATGAAAAAACACCGGGCATTCAATTCTGCCTCGGTGTTTTTTGACTATTTTATAATAAATTTCCGGATTATACAGCTTACAACTCCTGCGGCACAGATTGGAAGTAATGTATTCTTTAAACTTCCGTAAACAGTCAATGCACTCTGGATTCCCTGGAGTGCGGCAGGAATCTGCGGAATGAGACTTGCAAACACAGCAGACAGATAAGAGCCGGCTGCGATAATGATAAAGGATGTAAGCCCCCGGCCGTTATCGATGGTATTTCCATCACGGCCCTGCTTCCTGCTTCCGCCGAGAACACAGAAAAAGATAATAATCTCATAAAGCAATAATACTCCGGCAACCGCAAGATAGGCGATCAGTTCCTGATCTGCAGCTGTCAGACGGGAAATAATGTTACCAAAAGGACCTACATTTGTCAGGAAATGCAGTCCCAAAAGATAAATGATCCATGCGATCAATAACAGCGTTCCCATTCTTAACAGAAAATTGATAAATTTGAATAAGATTTTTCCTCCCGTTTTTGCGGTTTTTGCAACCGGTTTTGCGACATTTGGAATTTTAACCCCACGTTTTTTCCGGCGGTTTTTCTCTTTTTTACGACCATTGCGGGAATCATCATAATCATCATCCATGGCGTTGTCATCATCATAAAGCTCATCATCTAACTCATCAAGGAAATCCTCATCATAATAGCTGGTATCAAAGAAATTATCTTTTCCTTTTTGATTCCTGCTTTTTCTGGAATTTTTCCTGTTTTTATCCTTTAATTTTTTTGTTAATCTGTCATAATCATTTTTTCTGATATAATCAGTATGATCAATGTCGGATAATCCGGATAATACATCACGGTAATCATCATCATCGTCATCATCGATAGAGATGTCCGGAAGATCACCTTCGTAGATCACTTCGAAATCATCGTCAAAAACATCAGAAGTAGTTGGTGTTTTTTTCTTGTTATTTAAACTCATTGTTAATCCCTCCTATTTATACCCGTCTTCTATTTTATAATGTTTGAAAAAAACTCTCAAGAGTGGTCACAGAATATTCACGAAGTTGTAAGAAAAAATTTAGATTTGTATTATATGAAATAAAAGCTTAACAGATCTGAAAAAGAAGTTTGTTGAGAAATAAAGTGGAATCACGTATAATAAAATTTATTAATATAATGACAAAGAAGGAGAGAGGATATTTGACAGAGTTATATTATTTCGCATTATCATTTTTTGTATATGGATTCCTGGGATGGTGCACGGAGGTCGCATATGCAGCAGCAAAACAGGGCAAGTTTGTAAACCGTGGATTTTTGAATGGACCGATCTGTCCGGTATATGGAATAGGGGTTGGTGTTGTAGTACAGTTTCTGACGCCGGTTGAGAATAACCTGGTGTTGCTGTATATCAGTTCTACCATACTTGTGACTGTGATCGAAGGGATTACCGGATTTTTGCTGGAGAAGATCTTTCATAATAAATGGTGGGATTATTCGGAACAGCCATTGAATATTGGTGGATATGTATGTGTGTTGTTTTCGCTGATCTGGGGAGTGTTCTGCGTCCTGATCGTGAAGATTATCCATCCGCTGATTTACAAAGTGCTGACGATGATTCCGCTCGTTCTGGGAATTGTAGTTATGGCGTGTCTGGCGGTCGGACTTCTTGCGGATCTGTATGTAACAGCTTCCGGTATCCTTAAGATGAACCGCAGACTGGAAGCAATGGAGAAGATTGCAGCCGAGCTGAAGGAACTGTCTGATAAGGTCGGCGAGAATATCTATGAGAATGTAATGGAAGGTATGGAATTCAGGGAGGAGAAGAAAGCTCGTATAGAGGAATTAAAAGAGAAATACGAAGAGATGGCAGAGAACCGTACAAAAGTTGGTGAGCGTCTCGTGAAGGCATTCCCGAAGATGCAGGTCGGGCAGCATAAGGAGATATTTGAGGAACTGCGGGAGCGCATAAAAAGAAGTAAATAAAATCATAATTCAGAAAAAATAAAAAACCTTGAAGAACAAATCTTCAAGGTTTTTTCATGCGGAAAAAGGGACTTGAACCCTCACAGGATTGCTCCCACTAGAACCTGAATCTAGCGCGTCTGCCATTCCGCCATTTCCGCTTGACAAAAAGTATCTTATCATAGTCTGACGGAAAATGCAAACATTTTTTGTGAAAAATTGAAATTTTTTTAATTTTTTATTCAAATCTAATGGATTTCGATTCCGTTTACTTCCAGATGATCATCGATCGCAATTACCAGACAGCGGCGTCCATCGATATCACGCGTCTCTACCAGATCGGCTCGTTCCGGATTAACCTTAACTACCACATCCGGTGTCTCAATCTGGAAAGTCTTAGCACTGGCGATGTTGGATGCGAGCAGGGTTCCGTGTATGCCGACTGTCTCATCGAATTCATCATCGAATGATTCCAGCTTCTCTTCGGCAACTCCGCTGCGTGTCAGGAGCTTTCTGACATCAGTTTTGGATAATTCCAGCGGTTCCGGTTCTTCCTTGGACTGTTCGATCATCTCATTTAAATTATCATGGATGTTACGGACCACTTCGTAGTCACTGTCTTCGCCCAGGGTATCACTTACGATTACCTGGAAGGTTGTCTTCTGATCACCGGCAGTCAGTGGAGTAGTGCTTCCAAGGACGTGTTCTACGAAATATGGCTGTAATTCTTCTGGTTTCTTTGTGTAATAAAGGACATTATGTACGTCTGTTGCACGATCCTGGAATGCAGGGAATAAAAATCCTTTGACCGGAGCTTCTACGAACCAGTCGCGGATACGGTCTTCAATGTTATTTGTCTGTGCATTGTAAGTAAGTCCGGCTTTCGTAAGATTGACCGGACAGATGCTGCAGAGGATGTGCTCATATACGGTATCGGAGGCGTCCTCCATCTCCAGACCATCTTTGGTCTTACCGGGAACATCGTATACGGCATGGATCAGGATGATGTAGTAGTTTTCGCCGTATTCATAACTTTCCACGATCTTATCATAGAATTCCTCCAGAAGAAGGTCATCCTGAAGTTTACTGTCCTTTAATCTCATAAGAAATTCCTGTGTGCCGCCATTCAATTCCTGGTCGAGCGGGAATTCCATATTGATGAGGTTCTTTCCAATTGTTCCGGAAAGGGTGTGTTTGAAGATGTCAAAATATTTGAAAGCCTCTTCTTCGGGTAAAGATAAGAAGGCTTTTTTCATTTCCATTTTTTTCTCTTTTTCGTGATCCACATAACATCCGCAGATGCGTGTGATGGCACAGTTTTCAGGAGAAAACTGTCTGCGGATCTCCAAAACTTCTTTTTTATTCATGCTATACACTTCCTTATCATAGGCTGGGAGGATACCTTAAAGCTTCTATATCAGATATCCGGTCCTGCGTTATAAAATGTTAGCATATCAGAGAGGAAAAAACAATCTTTGACCATTGTAAAAGATGAGATGGGAACGTATAATAGTAAATAGAATATACCAAAATACGTAACTATCCGACACTTGAAAAAGATGGGGAAGGGGATAGTTATAGTAAAAAAGAAAGGGAAAAAGAATATGGGAAATATATTCGACATTTTAGGACCAGTAATGGTAGGTCCATCCAGCTCGCATACAGCAGGGGCAGTCAGGATCGGTATGGTGGCAAGACAGTTATTCGGCCGTCAGCCGGAGAAGGCGGAGGTTATCTTGCATGGCTCGTTTGCCGCAACAGGAAAGGGACATGGAACGGACAGGGCATTGATTGCCGGTTTATTGGGGATGATGCCGGATGATATGCGCATACCGGACAGTTACGAAGTTGCAAAAGACATGGGGATGGATTTTGTAATGAAGAACAAGAACATTAAGGGTGCACATCCGAATACTGCTCAGATTATTATGGAAGCAGAAGGTGTGCCGCAGATGAAGATCCAGGCACATTCCATCGGAGGCGGACGCATCTGTGTCTGTAAATTGGATGGGATTGATGTAAATTTCAGTGGAGAGAGCTGTACACTGATCATCCGGAATGTGGATGAGCCGGGACGGATCATGGAGGTGGCCGCTGCACTCAGTAAAGCTGAGATCAATGTGGCGACCATGCAGGTATTCCGTGACAAGCGTGGCGGAACGGCTGTTATGGTTGTAGAGACAGATCAGGTGATTCCGCAGAGTGCGATCGATGAACTGGAGAGCAAGCCGGGAATTATCCGTGTGAAATTTCTTGATCCGAACGGATCGGTATAGATAATGGAGGAAAAGAAGATATGTCATATCAGTCAATGGAAGAGGCGAAACTGAGAGGGGAAAAAGAGAACATTCCATTCTGGAAAGCAATCCAGTTAGAGGATGCACAGGAGAGGGATGTGAAGATAGAAGATTCCTGGGAAAAGATGAAGTATATGTGGCAGTCCATGCTGGATGCGCTGGATGCTTATGAACCAGACAAGGTATCAAGAAGTGGTCTGGTCGGAACAGAAGGCGGGCTTATGGACAATTACCGTGAGAATGAAGAACCGTTGTGTGGGGATTTTGTCTCAAAGGTGATGTCTAATGCACTGAAGATGGGGTGTAATAATGCCTGTATGAAACGAATTGTTGCGGCACCCACAGCAGGAGCCTGCGGTGTACTTCCGGCAGTACTTGTTACTTATTATAAAGAATATAATGTTCCGGAAGAAAAGATGATAGAAGCCATGTATGTGGCAGCCGGACTTGGTCAGATCATTGCCAACCGGGCATATCTTGCGGGAGCATCGGGAGGATGTCAGGCAGAGATTGGTTCCGGTTCGGGAATGGCAGCCGGGGCAATCTGCTATATCAAAGGCGGAGATACGGATCAGATCGGACATGCCTGTGCGATGGCATTGAAGAACCTGATGGGACTTGTATGTGATCCGGTAGGAGGTCTGGTAGAGGTACCGTGTGTGAAACGTAATGTAGGCGGTGCAGTGAATGCGCTGGCGGCAGCGGACATGGCACTGGCAGGGATTACAAGTAAGGTACCTGTTGACCAGGTGATAGATGCGATGAAAGAAGTCGGAGACAAGATGGACGTATCATTGAGAGAAACCGGTGTCGGTGGTGTTGCAGGAACACCTGCAGCACAGGAAGTAGTAGAAAAATTAGGGATGTAGCGTAAGCTACATCCCCTTTTTAAGAGAGCGTTGTTTTTAAATCGGTGCTATGAAAATAAGCGTGTGCTTTATCGAATAATTTGTTGCACAGGACCGTATAAACAGAACCAAACAGGTTGGCACCAATTCGGAGTGCTACTGCATATGGCATTCCAAACAGACCGGACGCAATGGAAAGCGCTCCAAATGTATTGAACACTGTCTGCCAGGAATATCCTGCCGAATATCCGACACCAATTCCGCCAATGATTCCGATATAGGCATACATAGACTTCGGAAGAACCGTATACAGAACAATGAATAACAGACCTCCTACGATGTTGAACATCCAACGCTTTCCGGAACGTGCGACACAGTCATTTGTAAACGGAAGACACACGGACATACATGCGATACCTGCCCACATAGCTCTTGGAAGTCCGAGCAGGGACATGATGAGCATCGCTGATGATACGATGAATGTCAGCTTGATATACCATCTGCTGCGTGCGGAATGAATGTTGAATTCCTGGAACAGATGAGAAAATTTACGCCGGTAAGGACGGTTCTTCTGATTCTTATAGAAAATGATCATGCAGAGGATCATTCCGACAAGGAGTCCTTCCAGTCTTAAAATGTAGGCATGTCCGCTTACATCATATCCAAATAATAATAGATAGCCAAGGACAAAAGTAGAGTGATTGTACATGATCACATTGTGGCATCCGAGGATCATCAGCAGCATGATACAGGCTGCATTAATAAAGAAGGCAGGAACCGGTGATACCATGTTGGCAAGACGGGGACCCGCCATAAGGATTGCGTAGATACCTGCGATAGAGGCAAGTCCGTGTGTGGTACGGATTCCGAAATCGGCCTGCCTGAGAACCAGCACGGCCAGAAGCACGGTAACTCCGACAACACTGTTGTCATTTCCGATGAATTTACTATATAAAGATACAACGGCGACACAGAATATCATTACAAGATATACTTTAAAGTTGTAAATGAGTATGTGACGGCGTTTTTCTTTTTTATCGGTTGTGTTTTTAATCAGCTGTTTAGAGCCGGTCGAGCTTAGTTGTAGTTCCTGGTAAAATGTCATAATAAAATCTCCTTTATTTTTTTTGTGAAGAAAGAATCTCGTTCGCTTCACGGATTAGTTGGAATAAAGTCTCGAATTTCTCTTTCTTCATATTTTTCTGTAATGTATAGAGTGGATCCAGATAGTAATAGTACGTACGGTCAATCTCATCTTTTCCGGCACCGGTAATGCGGATGCAGTAACTGCGGCGGTCGGACGCAGAGGCCTCTTTACAGATAAACCCTTTGGATTCCAGATGGTCGGTCAGGCGGCTTACGATAGTCTTACTGATGCCCATAGCGCTGGTAATCTGTCTTGGGGTCAGTGGTTCTTCCGAAAGCGCGATCCGGAACAGAAAATCAATCTCCTGAGCAGAAGTGTGCTCTGATTTTCCGGATTTCCGGATCGCCATGCTTGCGAAATGCCGGAGGTCGCCCTGTTTTGATACGATATCAGTCCAGTTTTTGTCTTTCATAGTTGCTCCTTTATAATAGTTTACTTTGTAAACAATTGCGATAAGTACTATAATAGATATAGAAGGAAATGTCAAGGGGATTTATGGAAGTACCTTTGGTCTATAAAAATAAAAAAGTTTGTAACGAATTGAGAAAAAATGACTCTTAATAGTAAAAGAAGATATAAATGAGAGAAGAGAGGTGAGTTCATGGAATCTTTTGAGGAAGTATATCAGAAATATTTAAAAGAGGTATATTGTTTTCTGCTGAGATTATCCGGAGACAGGGAAATAGCAGAAGAACTTACCTAGCAGACATTTGCCATTGCATTTGAAAAATTGGAAAATTTCAGAGGTGAATGTAAATTATCGGTGTGGTTATGTCAGATTGCGAAGCATGAATATTATGCGTGGACAAAAAAGCAGAAAAGATATGCAAATAAATTAGATGAAAATCATGCGGATCAAGGGGAGGATTTATTAAATGGCATAATCAATCAGGAAAATGGACAGATCATCAGAAAGATTCTACATGACTTACAGGAACCGTACAAAGAAGTATTCATGCTGCGGGTGATGGGAGAGGTATCATACAGAGATATCGGACAGTTATTTTCAAAAAGTGAAAGCTGGGCGAGAGTGACCTATTACAGAGCCAAGAAAATGATCGTAGAAAAGATGGGAGGCGCAGGCAATGATGAAATGTGAGATTATCAGAGATCTGATACCGTTATATCTGGATAAGGTATGCAGCGAAGATAGCAGAAAACTGGTGGAAGAGCATTTAGCAGAATGTAGTGAATGCAGGAAATATATGAAAGAATTAGAGACGGAACTGGAAGCGGTGAAACAGAAAAAAGAAGAAGACCTGGATGAAAAGCGGTTGTTACAGGAAGGAGCGGAGCGTATGAAGGAAATCGGCAGGAAAAGTATCGTAGATAAGATGATTATTGTGGATACATTACTAAATTTCTTATTGATTGTAACGGCTGTAGTATTGTGCAAACGGCAGATAGATATCGAAGGTGCCGATGCGGGATATTATATAGCAGCCATGGTATTCAGCTTTGGATTTATTATCACATTCTTCATATGTGACTGCATCACACTGGTTCAGAAATGGAAGAGAAGAAAAATGCGGACGGAGTGGGAGTATAAACAGATCCCGATCTGTGAAAGTTATGCGAAGATATCTATAGGCGTAAAAGTAATCATTGTATTTATGCTGGTATGTGCGGCTTGTATATTAGGATTTTCACAGTTTGGAGGAGTATTTTCTATTTAATGCACTAAGTAAGCCAAATCCCCGAACCGTAATAAAAGGTTAGTTCTCCATTTAATTATTATGGCATGCGAAACCGCA
>OLOO01001444.1_pt1 | contig 15767 bp, 14 predicted proteins | sample 1672621 | NCBI WGS metagenome assembly OLOO01 (sample SAMEA3136706, study PRJEB25190) | human gut metagenome | biome: human gut; feature: human-associated habitat; material: faeces | place: Austria | collected 2013 | reverse complement strand
GTAGCCCGCTACACCGCCCTCATTCAGGTAAAATCTCCCACAAATTGGGGTGTGCAGATTGCAGAAATGATTTTTCAAACACGCTCTAGAGTTGTTAAATAAGCGAAAATAGAACAGCGAACTATCTACAGACATTTCATATCACAGCTCTTAAAATGCTTGATAGCATTTTAAAATTGCTCTGGACATGTTTGTTGGATAGTTCGCTGTTCTATTTTCTTCTGGAAAAGGATAAATAGTGACTACTAGTTACTTTTTTGAAAGCTTACTTGTTGATATAATAAATTATATTACATATGGTACTTGTATCAAATATTTCAGGATAATTAAGGACTTTTTTCTAAAAATATGCTATAGTAACATTATACATGTAGTACTTTTATGCAATATTTTAAGGAGGGATTGCTATGAAGAATACTATTTTTAAATCATTTAAATTTACTTTTTCATTGATGCTTACGGTTATGCTATGTCTATCTTTCTCTACTATTACTAATGCCGCATCTGTAAAAGATATTCCTGTCAAGAAAACAATATCTGCAGATATTACCGGGGATGGAAAAGCGGATAAAATTCTTATCACAACTACTATGGACGATGATTTCCGCGTAAAAAAACTTAAAGTTACGGTAAATAAGAAAACGGCTTTTAGTAAAAATTGTACTGACAGCGGAATTAATTATATCACCGCTAAATATGCCAAAATGACAAACAAAAATGAGTTTATTCAATTAATGGGTATTGGCGATAACGATTACATTGTATTTAACCAAATTTACAAATATAACAATACATCTAAAAAGCTGTATTCTGTAAGCAAACTAGACAATACCGCCTGTGAGATTGTATCTGCCAAGAAAAACCGTCTGACTCTTCATCACGGAGAACAGCCTGCTGAAACAGGATGGCTTACCTGGAAAATGTCTTATAAATTCCGTAATAATAAACTTGTTTTGACAAATGCTACTACTTCTACCGTAAAAAGCACAATCGGTTACAGCAGAAAAGACTCTTACAGTAAGTTATTCCGCAAAAATATTTTTGTAACAGCAAAAAAATTAAGGTTTTATAACGGAAAGAAACTTGCCTTTACTGTTCCAAAGGGTAAACAGGTTACTCTGAAAAAACTCACACTGTCCAAAGGTAATATTTACCTTCAGTTCCAGTATGGAAAGAAAACTGGTTGGATTAGCGTCAACAATAAAAATTACGACTTTGAATCACCGTACTTTAAAAAAGTAAACAGCAGATTGGCTGGATAGATTTTGAGTTGCCTCAGGAAGGATGCCCCCTCTGAGAATGAAATAATCCTTATTTGTGGCCTCGGAGCAAGTATTGGATACAAGCGAGTAGAGCAAGTATTCAACACGCCGCGACTAAAGTCACAAATAAGGATTTTTTCATTCTCAAAGAGCTGTGCTTTGGCAGTTGGAGCAAATCAAATCATCACAAAGCTCTGATAATCAAAATTCATACTTACGAAGTTCACAATTCTTAATTCCAAAGCCTGCGAATTCTTCGTTGCTCATATCCCGGACATAAGACTCGATTGCTCTTGAGATTCCATTATGCGCTACTAACAGATACACTTTGTCTTCTTTTTTTATATCATCAAGAAGATTATAGATTCTCTGGCAAAGCTGTAACATAGATTCACCGCCTTCATAACGGCACACAAAATCTTGTTTCGCTCTTTTGAATTCTTCACCATTTCTTGGAGTTGATTCATATTTTCCAAAATTCTGTTCTTTTAATCGAAGTTCTTCTCTCGCCGGAATTCCCGTTACTTCTGAAATATGTTTTGCTGTATCGGCAGCACGCATTAAAGGAGAATATAAAATCTCATCAATCTTAATTCCTTCTTTTAAAATTCTCTCACCTAGTTCCGCCGCCTGCTGATGCCCTAAATCTGTCAGTGCGATGTCTGTTGCACCACAAATTTTATTCTCCACATTCCATACGGTCTGTCCGTGTCTTGTAAAATAAAAATATTTTGCCATAATGCCTCCTGTAAGATGTTCTTTTTACATTATACTCCTGGCGAAATAACATGACAATAATGATTTGTGGGTTCTGTTTATGGTCAGCTCAGGAAATCAGTTAGAACATTGAAGAAAAAATGGGTGTTATTTTTTTCTAAAAATCAATTTTATCAGCCTGTTTCTTGCATAAATATGCTCCTTTATCCCAATTTTTCTTTCAATTCGCACAACTTTTCTGTGCCAACATGCGGACATTTTTATTTTTCTTTGTCTATATTTTAGCTATATAAATTTATTTTGAATATTTTTTTCATTTTTTCATCTTTTTTATTAATTTGCCTAAAACTATTGCTATTTTTTATACAAATGCAGGCTATATCATGTTGTGTTTCATTTTTATTTTTTTATTTGTCAAAAATCAGATAATTTTTTCTTTAAACAAATTCAACTGGAAATCCGCTATTTTAAAGGATATAAAGAGATTGTTTATTATTTATCAGATAATAAAGTTAAAAGATATTTATTTAACATAGTTGTCAGAATATTAACAGATTTGTGTATTGATTTTAGTACAATTTTCTGTTATCATACAGTCATGCGATTCGTAAAATAAAGAAAATGAAATTGAAAAAGAATAAGAAGATAAAAAAGTAATTCGGATATCCAATTATAGACGAACAGAAGGGAGTATATATTATGGGATTTTTAAAAGGGAAAACAGCGATTATCACAGGTGGCGGTCGTGCCGTATTAAGTGACGGAAGTTGCGGTTCTATTGGATATGGTATTGCAACGGCTTACGCAAAAGAGGGGGCAAACCTCGTGATTACCGGACGAAATCTGCAGAAATTAGAAGATGCGAAAGAAGAGTTAGAAAGACTCTATGGCATTCAGGTACTTCCAGTGCAGGCAGATGTTAATGCAGGAACAGACAATGAAGCCGCTGTTGCAAATGTAGTAAAACAGGCTATTGACACTTTCGGACGAATTGATGTTTTAATTAATAATGCACAGGCTTCTGCTTCTGGTGTCAGTCTTGCGGACCACACAACAGAACAGTTCAATCTCGCATTATATTCTGGATTATATGCCGTATTCTATTACATGAAAGCATGCTATCCATATTTAAAAGAAACAAAGGGATCTGTTATTAATTTTGCTTCCGGCGCTGGCTTATTCGGAAATTACGGTCAATGTGCTTACGCCGCTGCCAAAGAAGGAATACGTGGACTTTCCCGTGTAGCCGCTACAGAATGGGGCGCAGACGGAATCAACGTTAACGTTGTTTGTCCCCTTGCCTGGACTGCTCAGCTTGAAAACTTTGAAAAAGCTTATCCTGAAGCATTCAAAGCAAATGTTAAGATGCCGCCAGCAGGTCATTATGGAGATGTAGAAAAAGAAATCGGTCGCGCCTGTGTACAGCTTGCTTCTCCAGATTTCAAATATATGAACGGAGAGACAATCACATTAGAAGGTGGAATGGGACAGAGACCATAAAGCACTATATATTATTTTCTCTTTCAAATAAAACTATCTCAACAAAAAAGCACCGAAAATCTATCGTTTAAGTAGATTTCCGATGCTTTTGCTGATATAATTTTCAAAATTTTATTAAGCTCCTTCGTACAAAATCTCACTTCTTGATTACTTTGATTTACTAAATATTCACGGAGTCCTCAGAGCCTTTATTTATGCGGTTTTAGAATCGAGGCGACGGGACTCGAACCCACGGCCTCTGCGTCCCGAACTTTGTTAAGGTCGCTACATCTGAGTCCTTCTAATTGCCTCTGATTGCTTCTAAATCCTTTATTTATGCGGTTTTTGAGCATTCATCATTTAAAAGCCGCATAAATAAAGAATATCATTTCGTGACACATTTGTTAGTGCAATGTTAGTGCAAACATATATCAGAAGGGTATGCTATACTTTTATCTGAGAAATGATTATCTTCCTGTAACAGATATCGGTTTTAAATAAAAAAGTTCAGAATTACTATCAAAATACTCTACCTCTGCAATAATATTTACGTTTGTTCCTACACTTACAGTATCTAAATCCGTGTTTAAATCATAATAATTCACATCTTCAAACTTAAAAGCAGGTCCAACCTGATGATCTGGGTCATAATCACCCGCACTTACAAGATAATCAAATCTTGTTTTATATTTTTCATGTGGTGCGCAGTTATCAATTCTTCCAGCAAATTCAATAGTTCGTCCTTCATATTTACTTGCAAAAGATGAATAAGACGAATCATTTGAAGCCTTATTCGAAAGGATGTCAGCCAATTCTGGACAATTATCTACAGTTAAAGTCTCCTGTTGTTCTTTATCCTCTGTTGTTTCTTCCTCTACTGTTTTCTCCTCCATCTTTTTAGAAGGATCATTCTCCTCTTTCATATGATAAGTAACAATAACTTTTGCATCTGAACTAAAAATATCTCCTCTTGTAAAGGTATCATTTCCATCAATTGTAACTGATTCTAATTCCCCTTCCTTAGTTATGCCAAATCTAATATCATATAAAATATTTTCTTTAATATTTGTGAATCCCATTTTTCGTAATTCAGATATTACCTTTTTATAGTTTTTTCCAGATGTATCATAATCTTCAGCAGATTTTGTTACTTTAACTTGTCCTTCTTTAAGCTCTACTTTATAATCTACATATTTCTTAGAAACTTTTATATCATTGCTTTCACATTTTATCTGATATTCTGCTTCTAAATCATTTTTGACGTCTATCTTAATTTTCCCATTTATTTTATTGGCTTCATCATCTTCTTTATCATTTTTTACAAAAGAAATCTCATGTTCTCCCATAGAAAATTCTTTTTCAATGTCATCTGATTTTCCATGTTTTAATGTTTCTTGTAAGGAATCATCTATGTATACATCAACATCATATGTATTTAATAACAGATTACCTGGAAAATTAATATGAAGTTTTACATGATAATCTACTAAAGTATGATATTTAATAACCACTTTTGATTTTTTATTAAATGCAGTCTTCTGTGTGTAATTAGAAGATCCATCTACCGTTATTGATTCTACCGTTCCATCTGCAATCTCAGAAGCGGCGTCAATATCTTTAATTTGTTTGGTAGTAATATTAGAAAAACCTGCATCTATAAATTCTCTATATGCATCTTGATAATTGTTACCAATATATACACTTGGAGTATTTGGAGCAAATATATTCGCAACTTTCTTTTCTTTTTTCCCTCCACAAGCTAATAGTGATAAAGCCATAATAATTGACAATATACTCAATAATAGTTTTTTCATTATTTCCATCTCCTTTAGCTCTTGTGACCCTCACTTAGCACAACTCAATTTATAATCATTAAGTTGATTATAAATATATTATTTTATCGACTACTTTACTAGAGCATATGCTTTTTATTAGAATTGAATAAAAATTAATAAAAATATGCCAATACAAAAATCTCCAGATAGATGGTCCCTATATCTATCTGGAGAGATTCTCTACGCTGTTTTCTGTTCAGATAGAGCTTTAACTTCTTCTACTGTCAATCCAGAAAAATCTGCAATATCTTCTGTTGTTAACTTACCGGACAATAACATTTTCTTAGCGATTTCGACTGCCTTTTCATGGGCTGTTTCTCTACGCATATTTTCCATTTCTCTGCACATTGTTAAAACTCCTTTCTCATCTTCCTTAAAATACCTCACCCTGTCTGCCAAAATCTTATAATACATATCCTGCGGTTTCGTACATGAAAAATCATGCATAAGCTTTCCTAATTCTGTATCATCTTTAATTTGAGAATTCACATATATGATATGCGACTCGTCCTCAAATAATTCCCCTGTTTCTCGTATAACTCGATCAACATGATAAATTGGAAGTCCTGCTTTTAACGTATCATTCTCTGTAATAAAGATAACATAAGTTTCATTCAACGCTTCATATTCATCACCTGGCTCTGTGATATTGGCATCAATCAAACTACTATTATATCTAGCACGCTTTGCTCCCGCTCCTTTATCACTTCTCTGTACTTCTATATTATATACTTCATTATTATTATCAACAGCAAGAATATCTAACCGAACAGAACGTCCCTGCAAATTTTTAACATCATATTGGCCCTGTACTTTTTTTACTTTCAAATCACTACGTTTCAAAATAATTTGTAATAAAAATTCTGCACAATTCTTATCCTCAAATACTTTGCTCATAAAATCATCATCCAACAAGCGAAATCCTTGAATACGCTTTAAGTCTGCTTGATGCTTTTTTTCAAAATCCAGCTCTCTTTCCAACATCTCACCCCTCTCCTTTAAAATAACGGTTATATAAAGAATTTATTTCTATTATTTTAGCATACAGTAAATAAAGGCTCAAGTTGTTCTCATATTTAAATAATAAATATACAAAAATAAAAATAGAAACTAAAAATAGAAGTAAATCAGTGGTATAATAAAAAAGATATTTTATACCACTAGCAAAAGTTAACTGGAAATAATACTTGATTTATGTCTAGAATTACAAAAAAAACGAGGAGGATAAGTATGGAAAAGTCAATACTTGATATTATGATTAATAAAAATGAATTTCCAATTATTTTTATTGGTTCAGGAATACCAAGACGATATTTAGTCAAATATCCAGGATGGGAAGAATTGTTGGAAGAATTTTGGAAAAAATCTGATCAGACAAATTTCTATGGTTATTTGAGTAAAAAAAGAGATGAAATTGGAAATTTATCCAGTAAAGTCGATCAAGATTTTGAAAGAAATATAAATGTTGCATCAGAAATTGAAAGAATATTTAATTCAAAGTTTTATGATGGTGACATAGAAATAGGAGGATTAACTCAAAAAGATGCATATAAAAACGACTTATCCCCGTTTAAAAAAGCGTTAGCCAACAGATTCTCAAAATACCAAGTCAAAGACAGCTATATTGATGAATTAGCACATTTCCGAAAAATGTTGATGAAAGCTCAAATGATACTTACAACAAATTATGATTCTTTTATTGAAGATCAATACAATAAAGAAAGCAGTTATCCGATAAAAAAATATGTAGGACAAAGGGGCTTTTTTCAACAAACAATTGGATATTCAGAAATATATAAAATACATGGTTGTGTATCAGAACCAAAATCATTAATTATAAGCAAGGATGATTATAAGTTATATGATGATAATAGTGTTTTAATCAGCGCGAAAATTATTTCCATGCTTTTACATTCACCTATTATTTTTCTAGGATATTCTTTAACTGACCGCAATGTACGAAAACTAATTAAAAGTTTTACAATGTCTTTATCAGAACAAGAAAAAGAAGAGTTAGAAAAAAGGCTACTTTTAGTCCAATGGGATAAGGATAACAATAATATTATAGAACATATAGAAAACGACCCAGATTTAGGATGTAGAATTACAGTTATAAAAACTGATAATTTTTCATTCATTTATGACCAAATCGCAAAAATTGACCAAGGCATTGCTCCATCAGAAGTTAGAAGATATCAAAGTGTAATAAAAAAATTAATTATTGAAAAAGGCCGAACCGGAAGTCTTCAGTCTGTTTTAATTTCTCCAAACGAGTTAGATGAGATAGAAAAAAAACTTGGAAACAGCAATATTGTAGTCGCAATAGGAGATAGTAAATTAATTTTTAACATGCCTAATATTGTAGATTACATTTTAGATTATGTTCAAGAAGATACCGAACAAAACCTCGATACTATACTGAGATTTATCGCAAGTCAAAATAATAATAGTATTCTTCCTTTTAGAAGATATTTATCGGAAGAATCTATTCTAAAAAGTAGTTTAACAGAAAGCGAAAAAGAAAAATTACGAAAAAGACTGTCTAAGTTTTCATCCAAAGAACAACAAGTAAATTCATTGATATATAATGAAAAATATGATAGTTTAGAGGTAATCAAAAACAAACATTTAAAAGCTTATCAGGAATATAGTATTATTGCGGCAAATATAGACACTATTGGAATTGATAAATGTCGGGAATATATAATAACTGAACTAAAAAAAATTAAAGAGGAAGGTGTAATAAAGGTGCCTACAGGTTTACGTCGTTTAGCTCTTATATATGATTTTACAAAGAATGTTTAATAAGATTTATGTTATGGGCATCTCCTTTATTCAGGGATGCCCCTTCTTTTTGCTTTTTTAAGATAATTATCAACAGTAGATTTGCTACAATTCATTTGTGAGGCAATCTCACATAGAGAATATCCTTTTTGATTCAATTCATAGATAATTTGAATCTCTGATTCTGTAAGCTTATTAGGTCGGCCGGCAGGCTTCCTTTTGGAAATTTTATCCTGCCTATCTTGTTCAATATTTTTTGTAAAGATTTCTACCGATTGTTTTTGCGATTCATTAAGTGTAGATTTTATAGTTTCTGCAGGGATTATATTAGGCTTCTGTTGTTCATAAAAGGCAAGGCGAGCCTCTAATTGTTGGATTTTAATATCTTTTTCGTGATTTTCCGTATTTAATTGATTTATTTTCCTTTCAAGAAGCTGTGTTTTACTTGGATGTTTATAAAGTTTCTTATTTTCTGGCAGACATTTAAAATTAGTCTCTTTAGAACCGTCTGTATTAAGAGTGTGACTAAAATAAACATCTGTTCCATCAGGCGTGAAGCTCCAATAATCTAAACGATAGGTAGTTTTATCTAGATTTAAAATAGATAAAAGAATGTTTTTATCATATTCGATTGGTTCAATACGAATACTTCCAGATTTATCCTTTGTTTCGTATATATTTGTATCAATAGGACCGGTATCTGAAGGCTTATATATAGGAAGCTCAGAATATTCACCATAACAGCTTAATATTTTTTGAATCTGTTTATCAGTGGGATATTTTTTTTCGCTCATATAGCTCACCTCACATTAATAATAGATAGTATATGGGTAAAGTATAGCATTCATAGGAGAAAAAAACAATTTTCTTATGGGAATGAAGAATATTGAAAATAAAAAATATATAGGATATACTATCAGTAGGCAAACGAAGAAATGTGTTCATAGTAACGCAGCAACAGCCCGAGAGATACGAACTCTGGGGCTGTTGCTACGTTTACGGAGAATCAATCCAATAATGGAGAAATGTTTTTCATTAGAGTATTTTTAAATTCATTAATCAAAGCTGGACGGAATTTGTACTTTGGAAGTGGATTAGGTACAGTTTCTGTATAAGTTGTAAAATCTGCTTTGTCTTTCAGATTATTTTCTCCGGAAAGATGACCTTCTTGATAATTAAATATCTCATATTTTACAGCTTCAGGATCTATAAACCATTTTTTTGCAAATGCATCTATTTCTTTATTAATAGCTTCATAACGCATTTGATTAATAATGATAGAAATGTCTTTTCCAATATAGCTTTCTGGATTCTTCGCAATTTCATCTACGATTTGATATAGTAATTCTGCGAGTTTTGGTCTAGTTTCTGAGAATTCATTTATCATCTGTCGTATCAGATTTATTTTGATTTCAAAATCAGCTTCATTATAATCATCTTTTGTCTGGTCCAAAGATTCTACAACACCCTGCAGTAGCTCAACAATATATTCAAAGTCTATACGCAGTTTGTTGTATGCAATCAAGTCATAATCATCTAATACAGGGGCTTCAGATGAAGATTCTTCTGGCTCTTTCTTCAGTTCTTCCATGACATTATTATACATAGCAGCATAATCTTCATATTCTTCTTCTGAAAAGTCAAATTTAGGTAAAATGTCTTCTGTATAATTAGAAAATGCCTTTAAATGGGCGAAACTGTTATCTAAAGCACGAAATAGATGGATAAAGGCTTTCTTTTGCTTCCTCGATAAAGCCGCAATATCTTCAGGTGTTTTAGCCAGTTCATGAATTGTCTTTACTGCAATTACAAAATTTTCTCGAATAGTGTTCCAGTCTTCAGCGACCGGTTTTCCCTCACCACCTCTGGAATAAAGTTTTAATGCGTCATTTATTTTTTCTTTATACTTATCTGGCGACTGAAAGGTTACAATTTGTCCAAATTGTTTATTTGGTTCGAGTAATCGGTTAGTTCGTGAAAAAGCCTGGATAAGATTCTGAGGATTAAGGGGTTGTCTATCCATAAATAATGTAGAAAGACATGGAGCATTGAATCCAGTAAGTAATCTATCTACTACAATGACTAAATCGAGTTGTTCATTTCTGGAAAGGTATTTACTTTTTTTACGTGCCAGCCGGTCATTGAGATTATTATTGTAAGCCTGTATTCCGTCGATAGTGTAGTTTGTACCAAACATTTCATTGTAATCCAACAAAGATTGTTTCATTTTCTCTTGATTTACTTGGGATGCCTCTTCATTTTCTGTTACGGAATAAGTGATTGCAAATTTGGGAAAATCAGGTATGGCCTTATGAATTTCCTCATTGATCTTCAACGTATCGTTTCCCTCTTTTACTTTTTTCAGTAAATCATAATAATGCTGTGCCTTTTGAATGGAATTAACTGTTAGCATACCTTCATAAGTTTTACCTTTGCTATTTTGCAGTCCTAGTTTGGTATAGGATTTATTTAAAATAACATCCAAGACTTCTCTCATGTGAGTTTCACTTTCAAATACAGACTCATCTAAATTCTTATTTCTTGGGCCAAGATTTTCTACCATAAATCCAAGAACAGCTTCATCATGAATAGCTTCCTTTATAGTATAGGAATGGAGACATTCTCCATAGAGTTGTTCGGTTGTTTGAGGGAGGTCACCTGCTTGTTCATATTTGTTTTCTTCAAATATAGGAGTGCCAGTAAAGCCATACCATAAAGAGTTTATAAAAAAGCGTTCTATTTTACGTTTTGTTTTAGGAGTAACTGTGCGGTGGCATTCGTCAACGACAAAAGCTACTTTAAGTTTCCGTATTTTATCAAACTTTTTATTATTTTCTTTTTCGCTTTTCCTTAATAATATCTGTATCTTCTGGCGGGTGGTAACAATTAACTGTTGCTTTCTATCAGAGAGCTTTTCAATCAGTGTGTCAACACGATCTGTATCATCTACGGTAATTGTATCGTGTTTTGCGAAAGATTTAAAATCAATAGTAGTCTGTGTATCCAAATCCTTCCGGTCAATTAAAAAGATAGTTTTTTCAATGGAAGGAATATCCATTAATAGATTTCTGGCAGCCTTATAAGAAGTCATTGTTTTTCCAGAGCCGGTGGTATGCCATATAAAACCAGATTTTCCCTGTTTAGATGCAGTACGCATCGCCTCAATCGCATGAATCTGATAAGGACGTAATAGCATTAGTTTTTGAGAATCCGTATCTAACATGGTATATCGTGTTACCATTTCATGGGCTTGTGGGATACGGAGTACAGAATCTGCAAAATCTATATAATCACATACCGGATGATTCTTTTCATCTAGCCAACCTGAAATAAATTTTTTGTTCAGTTCAGTATCTCTTGCTGCAGAGAAGTATTTGGTATCTACAGCATTGCTGACAATAAACATCTGTACATTAGAGAATAATCCTCGAAATTTTCCTTCTGCAATATATTTTTTTATCTGATTAAAGCCTTCTATATAGGAATGGTCCTTATTCTTTAATTCAATATGAATCAGAGGAATACCATTAATAAGCAAAGTTAAAATAAATACTTATATTTGAGAGGAAGGATAGTAATGGGGAAGATATATGGTTATGCCAGAGTATCAACGAAGAATCAACGTCTGGATCGGCAGATAAAGAATATAGAAGATTATTGCAAAGATAAGAAAATTGAGCAAATTTATCGTGAAAAGTATACCGGTACAAAAATGGGGCGACCGCAATTTCAAAAACTTCTTGCAGTTGTTTGCTCTGGAGATACGATTATCTTTGATTCTGTATCTAGAATGAGTCGTTCTGCAGATGAAGGGTATGATTTATATATGCAGCTTCTGCAGGAAGGCATTGATTTAATTTTTATAAAGGAACCTCATATAAATACTTCTTATTATAAAGAAATGCAGAGTAAGAAGACCAGGATAGCCAGTACCGGCAAAGAATCTACAGATAAGTTGATAGATGCAATTATGGAAGCTATCACAGAATTTCAGAATGAAGAGACAAAAGAAAAAATCCGAATTGCCTTTGAGCAGGCGGAAAAAGAGGTACAAGACCTTCATATAAGAATTTCGGAAGGTATTAGAACTACACAGCGTTTGAATGAATCTTTGCCAAAGATGCAAAGAAAACAAATTGGCCAGAAAAAAGGAGCTACATTTGAGACAAAGAAGGCGAAGATAATGAAAGAGCGCATTCAAAAGATGGCGAAAGATTTTGATGGTAGTATGAAGGATAAAGAGGTTATAGAGATACTCGGTATCAGTCGGAATACATATTATAAATACAAAAAAGAATTGTTACTCAGCAATATTAAGTAATATAATAGTATGCAATGTTGGAATTAGAAGCTTTTATCCTCTTTGTAATTATGATATAATGACACCTGTTGTCACACCCAATCCGACAACGGAAAGGGGGTGTTCTAGCTTGAGTATAGTAATCTCTTTCTTGGTTTCTGTTATGGCAGGTATCGTTAGCTACTATATTTGCAAATGGTTAGATAGAAACGACAGTGACAATTAACCTACAAACGGAGACTTCACCGTTAAAAAAAGAAGAAGAACCCCCGAACAGCGGCCACTGTTCGGGGGTTCGTTTGTTGTGTTCTGCTTGAACGCAATCTCTTTCTTAGCTACTGCCAGTATAGCATATGCAAGTAACTAATTCAAGTATTCTCTTTTTATTGTATTTTTACAACTATTTTATATTTTTGTTATAATGAATAAGTATAATATACAGTGTGATATTACATTGATTTATTCAAATATGTTATCTTTAATATCCTCGATTTTTCCCGCAAGATTTGGATTTTCTTCTTTTAATTCATTTAACCTGTTATATGTCGCATCAGCGGTATAAGGTAATTGGTCAAAGATAATATCTCCAGAAGTACATGTTGAATTTGGATTGTCTCCATAACTACACTCATTATGACACACCTGAATAAAATCATATTTGTATTTACTTGAGCGTGATCGAGTATTTCCATTTCCCCATTCAATCCTAAAGTGTGGACTAGATAATTTTTTCCCGCAAACATCGCAGATAAAAGACTTTTTAAAGTTTTTCATAAGTATAACCCTCCGACATTAATTTATAAAAAATATAGCATAGTTATCTTTAATATACAAATGAAATGAACAAATAATGGCCTTTTATCTGTAAAAATTGGATTTATCGTAGATGGTATCACATTCTGATTTAGACACACTGAACGTGATACAATTTAATCATATTTTTCCTAAGTGGTGTTCAAATAGGGCCTTGAATACCACTTAAGACATGGCACTTGCAGGTATAAAAGAAAGCAGGTAGTCATAACCACTTGTTCTTTGATTATGCTTACAGAGTCTCTGTATCTCGTCAGTCCGGCAAATTGGAATCTGTCTATTTCATCCTATCTATCATATTCTTTATTTTCAGTTCTATCTGATTAATTACTTTGATGAAATCTTCGTCTGATTTTCCTGTCGGATCATCCAATCCCCAGTTATCATCAAATGGTCTTCCAATGAACGGGCATCCAACATTACATCCCATAGAAATAGCAATATCTGGCTCTGGTATATCCGAAATCAGCTTTGAATACTGTTCTTTCTCCATATCAATGCCATACATTTCTTTCATAATACGAACTGCATCCTGATTTATTTGTGGCTTCGTTTCCGTTCCAGCAGAATAACTTTCAAATACGTCGGATGCAAAATGCTTTCCCAATGCTTCTGCAACCTGACTTCTGCATGAATTATGGACACAAATGAACGCTACTTTCTTCATACCTATCCCCTAACTTTCTTTAATGCTTTTATCACATCATCCTTTCTTAATACTTTCCCCATTGAGACTACTTTATTATCAATAACCAGAGCAGGTGTACTCATAACTCCCATTGCCGCAATCTGACCAAAATCTGTAACATGGTCAATCTCATCCGTCATGCCAAGCTCACTAAGCGCTTCCTTCACATTCTTCTCCAATGCATTGCATTTATCACAACCGCCACCAAGAACTTTCACATTTGCTCCTGATGAAAGAGTTTCCTTTGCTGCCTCAACGCTTTCTTCATTGCAATTTCCACCACAGCAACAACCTGATTGTTCCTTAACCATTTCCTTTTCGTCCTTTTTCTTTCCAAATAATCTCATAATTTCAATCTCCTTTTTTCTTTTTCTAAACCAGTAGATACTGAATTGCATTAAAGAAATATCCAACAATAATTATTCCAACTGCACATATTACAATAAAAATTCCTAGTAACTTCGGTTTCACTGCTTTTCTAAGCATAATCATTGACGGTAACGAAAGTGTAGTCACACCCATCATAAAACTTAAGATTGTTCCAAGCTGTGCCCCTTTTGCAAGTAATGCTTCTGCTACTGGTATCGTACCAAAAATATCTGCATACATAGGAATGCCGACCAACGTTGCCAGAATTACACCAAATGGATTATCACTACCAAGAATCTTTTCTACCCAGCTCTCTGGAACCCAATTGTGAATAACAGCTCCTATTCCGACACCAATCAAAATATATGGAAATACTTTCTTAAAGGTGTCTATAACCTGTTGTTTTGCAAAAGAAAGTCTTTCTTTTTGCGTTGGTTCATCCATATCAATATCGACCGCATTCGCTTTTCGAATAAACGCTTCCACTTCATTCTCCAAATGAAGCTTTTCAATAATTGTTCCACCTATTACCGCAATAACAAGCCCTACAATCACATATATGATAGCAACTTTTGATCCAAAGATACTCATCAGCAAAACCAGACTTCCTAAATCTACCATTGGAGAAGAAATCAGAAAGGAAAATGTCACACCTAATGGAAGTCCTGCACTGGTAAATCCAATAAACAGTGGAATGGACGAGCAAGAACAGAATGGTGTCACCGTACCAAGTAATGCTGCAATACAGTTTGCCCAGATTCCATGAAAACGCCCCATAATCTTCTTACTTCGTTCTGGTGGAAAGTAGCTTTGAATATAGGAAATCATAAAAATCAGGATACAAAGCAATATCGTTATCTTCAAAACATCATATAGGAAAAACTGTACACTTCCACCCATTCTACTTGAAGTAACCAAGCCAATTTTCTCAAGAAGATTTCCAATTAATGTACTCATCCATTTCATTCCCAAAATCTGATTTTGAATAAACTCCCAAATCATTATTGACAGCACCCACTTTCCTCTTTACAGCAGGATAATCCTTCAATAAAAGTTTTAAAGGCATTCAAGGTCTCACAATTCAATGAATAATGATGCCATTTGCCTTCTTTACGGTCATTTACCAAACCGCAAGCCGTAAGCGTTTTCATGTGATGCGAAAGAGTAGGCTGTGTAATTTCAAACTTTTCTAATATTTTACAGCCGCATTTCTCACCATCAGAGAGCATCTGCACTATCTCAAGCCTGTTTGCATCGCCAAGTGCTTTACAAATCATTGCAACTTCTTTTGCATTCATAATCATTCACCTCACATTGATATTCATCTATGTTATATCATATACATAGATGAATGTCAATGCATCAAAATTCAAAAAGGCTACGTATTTCTACATAGCCAGAGTTCCATTATCTTTACAAATTCCGATTTTTCGTTCTCTGCGACTTCCCAATAAACGGGAATTTTACGCTTTCTTAATTGGATGTCTAATTACAGTTTTCCATTTTTCTGGGGCAACCTT
>OLOO01001420.1_pt1 | contig 15910 bp, 10 predicted proteins | sample 1672621 | NCBI WGS metagenome assembly OLOO01 (sample SAMEA3136706, study PRJEB25190) | human gut metagenome | biome: human gut; feature: human-associated habitat; material: faeces | place: Austria | collected 2013 | reverse complement strand
AGATGGAAGATACTTTTTTAGAAATCAAATGGTGCAGGGAAGATATACAGAATTTACTGGAAGAACAGGGAAAAGATAGTTCTGAACAGGCTATTGATAATTTTTTGGAAAAGTTTGATTTAAGATATTTTGAGGAAATGTGTATTCAAAGTGGTTGGGAAATATTACAATCTATGATATAGATGCGTTTAACAGTAGAATATTTAGGAGAAAATATTGAGTGCAGAACATGACTTACAATTGTATCCAACTGTAAGATACCCCGGAACCGTAAGGTTTCCGGGGTTTTCTGTATATGAAAAAAGTTCTGGAATTTTCTGTTCCTTATCGTGTGGATCTGTACTATAATAGACTGGAATAATAAGCAGGAGAACTGAAAAATGATGAAGTTAACAACAGATTATAAGAAGATCATCAAAGAGACAAGTGTATTAACGGTTGCGGTAGCCATTATTGCTGCGGCGGTATATTTCTTTCTTGTACCGAGCCATGCTTCTGTGAGCAGCATATCAGGTCTTGGTATTGTGCTTTCGAATTTTATTCCCTTACCATTGTCGGCGATTACAATGATTTTGAATGTGGTCTTGCTGATTATCGGATTTTTCACCTGTGGGAGAGAGTTTGGGGTGAAAACAGTATATACCAGTGTGATGCTCCCACTGTTTCTGGGCGTGTTTGAGAGGATTTTTCCGGATTTCGGCTCGATGACGAACAGCCAGGAGCTGGATGTGCTGTGTTATATTCTGGTAGTCAGTGTGGGACTGAGTATATTATTTAATCGCAATGCATCTTCCGGCGGATTGGATATTGTGGCGAAGATTATGAACAAATATCTGCACATGGATCTGGGAAAAGCGATGTCGTTGTCCGGGATGTGTGTGGCGCTGTCGGCGGCACTTGTGTATGATAAAAAGACAGTGGTACTGAGCGTACTTGGAACATATTTTAACGGGTTGGTGCTTGATCACTTTATTTTTGATCATAATATCAAGCGGAGAGTTTGTATCATTACGAAAAAGGAAGAGGAACTGCGCCAGTTTATCATTCATGATCTGCACAGTGGTGCGACGATCTATGAGTCGATCGGAGCCTATAATTTGGAAAAAAGAAACGAGATTATTACGATTGTAGATAAAGGCGAGTACCAGAAACTGATGAACTACATGAACCGTGAAGATCCGAAGGCATTTATTACGGTATATACGGTGTCGGATATGAGGTATCAACCGAAAAGGTGATGAAAGAAAAGAATCGTCAAAAAGTTTACAAAGCAAAACGGATGGTCTAATATGGAACTATACGAAAATCTATAAAAAATAATCTGGAAAGGAAGCAACGGACAACGTAAAGAGAAAAGGGAAAGAAATTGTAAAAAAAGGTTTTGCAGAAATTGGTGAGGAAACTAGAGCGTTTCATGCAAACCGTGGAGTGTCATCATGTATGCCTGGGAATAAACAAAGCGGAATGAAGGAAGAACCGGCAGAAAATACGAAGAAGAGAGGAAATATGAAAATGAAAACAGAACTGCAAAAACAGTTATTTGCATTGCAGGATCCTGGATATCGGGAATTTCATGCCAGACTGATTCCGGGAATTCCGAAAGAAGATATTATTGGAATCCGCACGCCGGTGTTGCGGAAGTTCGCCGGGGAATTTGCCAGAGATCACAGCCAGGAAGCCGAGGCGTTTTTAAAAGAACTGCCACATCGCTATTATGAAGAAAACAATCTGCATATGCTGCTGGTAACAAAGATCAAAGATTACCCGGAATGTCTGCGGAAAGTGAAGGAGTTTCTTCCATATATAAATAACTGGGCAACGTGCGATCTGCCGGCACCGAAATGCTTCGAAAAACACCGGGAGGAATTACTTCCGGTTATTCGGGAGTGGGTGACTTCCACAGACACCTACACGATCCGGTATGGAATCGGGATACTGATGCGACTGTATCTGGATGACGCGTACAGACCGGAATATGCCGATCTGGTTGCAAGGGTACGGTCGGAAGAATATTATGTAAACATGATGATTGCCTGGTATTTTGCGACAGCGCTTGCGAAGCAGTGGGATACGGTGATTCCATATCTGGAAGAACGGAAACTGGATCGCTGGGTGCATCAGAAGACGATTCAGAAAGCGGTGGAGAGCTTTCGAATCACACCGGAGCAGAAAGTATATTTGAAGAGTTTACGTTATCCAAGGAAATAAAAACAGGAAGAATATCGAAAAGTATCAAAACACATAGAAAGTTACAGGAACAAAGAGAGAAATATAACTGGAAGATGCGGAAGCGGTACATAGAGATAACTGTAGAATAGCAAAACAGTGATGTAAAATAACAGAATCCGCTAAATAATAACAGAGCAGATTCATATGAAAGGAAGCGAAACAATGTCAACATCTATGACAAAGGGGAACCCGTTAAAACTGATGCTTCAGTTTGCACTTCCCCTTTTAATCGGAAATTTATTGCAACAGACGTATAATATTATCGATGCGGCGATCGTAGGACAGATTCTTGGGGCGAAAGCACTGGCAAGTGTGGGAGCAAGCAGCAGTGTACAGTTTCTGGTTCTGGGATTCTGTATGGGATGCTGTACCGGATTCGGTGTACCGGTTGCCAAGTACTTTGGGGCAGAAAAGATGGATACGATGAGAAATTATGTATTTAACGGTGCGGTACTGACTGGGGGAATCGGTGTGACAGTGACGATTCTTTGTTCTGTATTCTGTCCACAGATCCTGCATCTGCTGTCAGTTCCGGAGGACATCTTCCGCGGAGCCTATCACTATCTGCTGATTATTTTTCTGGGAATTCCATTTACCTTATTATACAATTATCTATCCAGTATTCTCCGTTCGCTGGGAGACAGCCGGACACCCTTTCTCTTTCTGGCATTTTCAGCGATATTGAATATCTTTCTTGATCTGTTCTGTATCGTGGTACTGAAATGGGGATGTGCGGGAGCTGCTGCTGCGACAATTACAGCACAGGCGATCAGTGGCATACTGTGTCTTGTTTTTATTGGAAGAAAGATGAATGTACTGCATCTGACAAAAGAAAACAGAACGGTAAATGTAACGGCGGTAAAAGAACTTCTGGCGATGGGGCTTCCTACCGGACTGCAGTTTTCCATCACTGCAATTGGCAGTATGGTAATGCAGTCGGCAAATAACGGACTGGGAAGTGTGTGCGTTTCCGGATTTACCGCGGGCATGAGAATCAAACAGTTTGCGATGTGCCCGTTTGATGCAATTGCTACTTCTGCATCTGTATTTTGCAGCCAGAATATGGGCGCAAGGCAGCCGGAACGGATCAAGAAGGGACTGCGGCAGGGAGTTGCGATTGCAACGATATATGGTCTGCTGATCGGGCTGGTGCTGATCTTCGGAGGACGCACGCTGTCGATGATCTTTGTGAAAAAATCAGCAGTTGATGTTTTGGATGCATCAGGAAAATATCTGCGGTGTCTTGGATATTTCTTCTGGAGTCTCGGTATCCTGAATGTGAGCCGTATGGTGACACAGGGACTTGGATATTCAGGAAGAGCAGTACTTTCCGGTGTGACGGAGATGCTGGCAAGAACGATTGTCAGTTTGGGATTTGTCGGAGCCCTGGGGTATACGGCAATCTGCTTTGCGGATCAGGCGGCATGGATCGCAGCATGCTGTTACATAGCACCGACCTGCCTGCACTGCGTCAAAAAGGTGACGGGGATACTGGAAGGTAACGGCAACCGATAAAAAGAGTGAGAAGATAAAAGCAATATTTAGTTATAGAAATAGCCTATAGCTGGATATTGCTTTTTTCTATTAGACAAAGTCAGGAAAATTGTGTATGATAATAAAAACATAGCGAAATAATAGGAAAATAAAAACGACAAATATATGTAACAGTTCAGCAGATATGAACAGAAAGTTCCAGAGTTGAAATGGGTGTAAAAGCAGATTTCAACCCTCAAACTTTCTATTGATATCTGTATTTGTTGCAATGAAATACTCTGTCAACGGGTAAAAATATTTTTGCAGATCGTCGTATTTCTCAGACCGTTGTCCTTTCCTGCGCAGAATTTAAAACTTTTGTTGCAAAATTACGAGGCGCCTCGGAAATAATATTGTGAGTCAGATATGCCATGTGTTCCGGAGTATCGTCGGAATCACCGGTGAGCCAGCATTTGATCATTCCCACGCAGCCGTTGATGCAGAAAGCGTAGGCGTATTTGATGTCGTTGACATTCTGTGGGAACATCGTAAAAAGTTCCGGCAAAACAGCGTCCTCGACCAGTTTTTCAATCTTTTCCACAAAAGCCATATCGCCGTTCGGCCCCATCAGTGCCGCACAGATATCCTTGTTGGCAGCCAGAATCCGAAACAGCTGGATGGCAAAAGAATAACCTTCTTCTTTCATTCCCGGATCCAGCGGATGCTCTTTGATGGCTTCCAGAATATCTTCCATCAGTTCGCCCTCTATGCTCTGAAGCATCTGGTAAATGTCTGTGTAATGCAGATAAAAAGTGGAACGGTTGATATCAATCTCATCCACCAGTTCTTTTACCGTGATTTCTTTAATATTTTTCTGCTGCATCAGTCTGGCAAGACCGGCGCGAAGCTGTGCACGGGTTTTTCGCACCCGGCGATCCATTTTTTCTCCTTTTTTCGTTTCCATAAAAATCCCCCTTTTATTGCATCTCCCGTATTTTCTCAAAGAGTTTTTTTAGGTCGAGAAAACTTCCCGGGAAGATTTAAAATCATATCTGAAGAAAATATAACCAAAAATTCCTGAAATTCATTAGAAATTTTTAAGAATCTCAAATAGACATATACGATACAAAATGTCCAGTAATAAACGATTGAAAAGAAATGTGATGCTTGTATCTCTTATCTTTCTTTAGTATAATACATTTCGAAAAGAAAATCAACATATTGTCGACTAATAGCTTTTTAATCTACTAATAGAATAAAAAGCGAATAATAGAATATACATCTATTAATAGAAAAGAGTCGGCAAATACATCAAAAAGGAAGGGATACAATGCTAAAACAGGAGTGGAAAAGTTTATTTCACAACAAGATTTTGCTTTTAGTAGTCATCGTAATTGCGCTGATCCCTGCGATTTACGCGGGGCTTTTCCTGGCATCCATGTGGGATCCCTACGGAAATGTGGATAAACTTCCAGTAGCCATCGTCAATGAAGATGAGCCAGCCGAGTACGGAGATACTACACTGACAGTTGGAGATCAACTGGTGGATAATCTGAAAGAAAATGATTCACTGGCATTCAACTTTGTAGACGCAGATGTGGCAAACGAAGGTCTGAAAAATGGTACGTATTATATGGTAATTACCATTCCGAAAGATTTCTCAGCCAATGCGGCAACCGTGATGGATGAGCAGCCACAGAAAATGGTTCTGAACTACGAGACGAACCCGGGAACCAACTACATCGCCTCCAAATTAAGCGAGACGGCACTCGGTAAGATCAAAACCAGCATCCGCGAGGAAGTAACCAAGACATATGCGGAAGCAATTTTTGATCAGATCGGAACCGCCGGAGACGGTATGCAGGAAGCAGCCGACGGCGCACAGCAGATCAAGGATGGTATGGATGATGCCTCCGATGGAAATAAGAAAATCACGGATAACCTGAAAGTTCTGGCAGACAGTACGCTGACTTTTAAAGAGGGATCCGAGGAACTGACCGAAGGTCTGAAATCTTACACCGACGGTGTCGCTCAGGTCAATGACGGAGCGAAACAGCTGGATGACGGTGTCAGCACACTGACCGCAAGTCTTCCAACACTGACTAACGGTGTGGATCGGCTGAACTCCGGTGTGAAAGAATACACCGATGGTGTAGCAACCCTGAACAGCAACTCCGAGGCACTGAATTCCGGAAGTAAACAGCTGGCAGAGGGAAGTGAGCAGCTGAAAGAAGGAGCCGCAACCCTGAACAGTGGAACACAGACCTATGTAGCCGGTGTGAATCAGTTGTCCGGCGGTCTGCTTGGTGTCAATGGCGCCAACGGGTATATTACCGGTGTGAATTCTCTGACCACAGGACTTCTGGGAAGTGACCAGAGCACAGGTTATATCGACGGTGTGGAACAGCTGGCGACAGGAGCAAAACAACTGTCCGGTCTGACCGGTATCGGTCAGGTCTATGCCGGAATCGTGAACCTGAACACCGCAATATCCGGAGCTACTACAGAAGGAACACTGCAGAATGGAACCGCCGCTTTGAAAGCAGGTATCAAACAGATTCAGGATCAGGTATCTACCTTACAGAATACCACCAGTGCAGAAGGATTAAAGAAACTGAGCGCAGGACTTTCCAGTGCGAAGACCGGTATGGAAAATGCAAGCGCAGCTTCCACAAAAGCAGCTGAGATTTCCAGCCAGGTCGAAAGCAGCATCGAAGCGTTACCTGGACAGTTATCTACCGCATTGGGAAGTTACACGGATGTGGTAAATGCAGCTGTTGCAGATGGAAACAGTAAAATCGCAAAAGCGAATGAACAGATTATATCCGCAAACAGTAAACTGAAAAATGTACAGTCTGTAGCGGATCAGCTGACAGCACTCAGTGCAAATGCAGCAGCAGACGGAACCGTACAGGTATCCGCAGAGACATTAAAGAGTCTGGCAAATACATTAAGCAGTGCACAGGGAAATGCAAGTACCGTAGATTCTGTGAGTGCAGATACCTACACTGCCAAGGTAGCAGCAGTCACAAAAGGAATTAACGATCAGCTGAGTGCAAGTCAGACATCACTGAACACTGCAAAAGCCGGACTGGAAAAAATTGCTTCCGGACTGAGCGACGGAGCAAAACAGCTTGCGGACGGAGCTTCTGCAATCCCATCCGATATCCCGTCGGATCCGGTGCAGGCACTTTCTGACGGGCTGGCTCAGGTATATGCAGGAGCCACAAAGGTAGATGCCGGTGTCGGTCAGGTGGCAGCAGGTCTGACACAGCTGCAGACTTCTACAGCATCTTTCCCGGCAGCAGCCAAGGGTGTTGAGGCACTGAATGCAGGATTTGAAACACTGACAGCAAACGATGCGACACTGAAAGCCGGAGCGACACAGCTGCAGCAGGCAGGAACTACCGTAGCAGCCGGAGCAACACAGCTTCTTGCAAATGGTTCTGCTCTGATAGCCGGAACCGCACAGGCAGCAGCCGGAACCGAAACTCTGGCAGTCGGTGCTCAGACATTAACTACCGGCCTTGCAACATATACCGCCGGTGTATCTGCTCTGAACAGTAACAGCGCAGCACTGACAAGCGGAACACAGCAGCTTGCCGATGGTGCGAAGACACTGGGAAGCGGAGCAACCACACTGGCAAATGGTACTTCTACCTTATATAATGGAACAAAAACTTTAGTAGCGAACAACAGTAAATTAAACAGCGGTGCCACACAGCTTACCGATGGTGCCGGTCAGATCCAGGATGGATCCAGTCAGTTATATGACGGTTCCAAAGAACTGGGTGATGGATTAAAGAAACTGGACGATGGTTCCGATACACTCCAGAGCAGTCTGGCAGACGGAGCCGAAACTGTAAAAGAAAATAAAGCAGAAGATGTAAATTATGAGATGATTGCAGCTCCTGTAGATGATGATGAAGCAAAAATGACAGAAGTACCGAACAACGGTCATGCGATGGCACCGTACATGATGTCCGTAGGTCTGTGGGTTGGAGCACTTGCCTTCTGTCTGATGTATCCGCTGACAAAATACAACGGAAAATTAAAATCCGGATTCGCATGGTGGGGAAGCAAGGCTTCTGTATTATATCCACTTGCGCTTCTGCAGGGTGTACTGGTAATCTTCCTGCTTCATGTATTTGACGGATTTACCCCGGCCCAGATGGGTAAGGCGGTAGCATTTGCCTGCCTGACCTCCGTGGCATTTACCTCAATCATGTACTTCTTCAATATCAGCCTTGGTAAAGTAGGAAGCTTCCTGATGCTGGTATTCATGGTTATCCAGCTGGCAGGTTCCTCCGGAACCTATCCGGTACAGCTTTCACCGGAATTCGTAGCGAAGATTCATGCATGGGTACCGTTCACTTATTCCGTAGATGCTTTCCGAAGTGTCATCTGCGCAGGAGAAAGCATCCAGACACCAGTCATCGTTATGTGTGTGATCACAATCGTATTTACGATCCTGACCATCATCGAATTCCAGTTCCGCACCAGACGGATCAAAGCAGGAAAACCAATTTTCCATGATTTCCTGGAAGCAAAAGGACTGGCATAAGAGAACAGTTACATAAGGAACAATAAAAAAACAGTTGTTACCGAAATCTCTATATGAGATTCGATAGCAACTGTTTTTTGAACTGCACACTCGAATCCGTATCCTGCGTGAATGATACAGTTATTTACGAAACGATGTACCGGTACATCCAGATAGCAACTAATCGTGTCGCTCATCCTCATTGTCATAACACTCACAAAACCGCGCTGCAAATGCCGGCGGTTCGTCTTTGACGTACAGGTGGGAAATATCTCCGAAAGAACTCATACGGAAACATGCGATTCCCGGGCGGCGTTCTTCGGTGACGAGGGTTGTGACGGAACTTGGAGCGGCGCAGGTGCCGTGCCATAAAACCATCGGGGAAATGTGCAGCAGGTGGCTTAACAGGACACATTCCAGACCGAAATGGCAGAAAAATACAATCGTATCGTTGTTTGCATGCTCAGCGCGGTAGGTAAGACCGTCACGGACATACCCGTGACTAGCGAGCAGGGCATCGAAGTTTGTGGTTACCCAGTCGTATTCTTCTTTGACATGTCCGTCCATCATCACAGGAACTTTCCACCATTCATCCGGCAGGTAGAAATGTGGTTCCGCGGTCCAGTCCTGTGGCAGCCAGTCCCAGGAAATCATTTCTTTTTCCGGGACATCCGGGCGGTGGATATGAGCGTCAAATTCGCGAAGCCAGGGTTCTTCGGTGGCGGTGCGGTTCATTTTCTTCAAGGTCAGAGATGCAGTGTCTTTGGCTCTTCCGAGAGGAGAGACATAAAAGGCCTTCACATCCAGTTTTGCAAGTTTTTCGGAAAGGTAATCTACTTCTTTCCATCCTTTTGGCGTCAGGGAGTCGATGGTATAATCGGGATCTCCGTGACGGACGATCAGTAATTTCATATGATATCCTCCTGTGTGTAAAATGTATATCATGAATCGTTGGTATCTGACAGGAAATTTTCCGGGAGAATAAGATACAGAATAGATTCAGGTGTCTATGAAAACAATCATTGCTTTCTGGTGATATAGCAGATATTGGAAAACAGCGGGCAGCTTTTTCTCCATGCGAAGTTCCGATATTCTCTCCAGTTAATATACCATTTCTGTCCCCAGCTGCTGATCCGCAGCCATCCGTGTTCGATGCCGGTAACAGTGACATAGTGTGCACGGGTGGAAGAAGATTTTATGTAAACTCCATCGCCGGTCTTTTTGTACAGGGGAAGCCGGTCTTTTTTCCAGATCAGCGGGAAATTACCGCCGATGGATAAGATGACCGGGATATTCTGACGGAGCAGATGGCTGATTTCTTTTCCGGTATTCCGATACCCGATATGCCAGCAGGCGCGGTAAGGAAGACGGCGGAGGAAAAAAGCGAGATTCAGTCCTGTAGAAAGCATCAGCCCGTTGATTCCGAGACGGGGAAGAATCGGAAAGAGGCGATGTAATTTTTTTACGGATCGCTCATAGTTTTCCCAGGAGCAGGAATCACTGGTGAATCGTTTTTCGGAACGAGGGTGGTTTGACTGCTCGGTCAGAGATTCTTTCCGCTCCAGATACCACAGCAGATCATGTGCCGCGATCAGACCGCAGCCGTATCCGTGAATCGATGGGGAGGAAAACCAGGATTGACTGCCGCCGTAGGAAGCGCCTTCCGGTCGCTGAACGGAAAGTTCTGAGGTGAGACTTCGTGAGCCGGTTTCGGATAAAGAAGTTCTGTGAGAAGCTCTTTGGAAGAAGCGGTTACAGAATTTTCTCAATGTACCGGTTTTACGTGGAGTATGAATTATGTTATGTGTCATAAAAAACCTCCGTATAGAATAAAAAAAGTGTGCCAGGATTTTGTAACTGTTTCGTGAGCAGTTACAAAAGATTACAGAAAAGCCATGCCCCGGAGAAGTGCACCGGAACATGACTCTCTTTCATTACATTACATAGCAATCATTGGGTTGATAAATCCATTTTCATGATGCGGGTAAACAACAGTTTATAAAGTTTCCGCGATTCTTCTTGCCACATACACGCCGCTGGCAGATGCATGGGACAGGGAGTGGGTAACACCGCTTCCGTCGCCGATGATATAGAGTCCTTTGTACGGACTTTCCAGATTCTCGTCGATATCCACTTCCATATTATAGAACTTGACTTCGACACCGTACAGCAGGGTATCGTCGTTTGCCGTACCCGGTGCGATCTTATCCAGAGCATAGATCATCTCGATGATACCGTCCAGGATACGTTTTGGCAGAACCAGGCTCAGATCTCCTGGAGTAGCGGACAGCGTCGGGCGAACCAGACCTTCTTCAATGCGGCTGACTGTACTGCGTCGACCACGCACCAGATCACCGAAACGCTGTACGATAACACCGCCGCCCAGCATGTTGGAGAGACGGGCGATACTCTCGCCGTATCCGTTACTGTCCTTAAATGGCTCGGAGAAGTGTTTGGATACCAGCAGGGCAAAGTTCGTATTTTCCGTGTATTTTGCCGGATCTTCGTAGCTGTGGCCGTTTGCGGTTATGATACCGTTTGTATTTTCATTTACCACGATACCGTTCGGGTTCATACAGAAGGTACGGACATTATCCTCGAACTTCTCGGTACGGTATACGATCTTGCTCTCATACAGCTCATCCGTCAGATGGGAGAAGACAACAGCAGGAAGTTCGACGCGGACACCCAGGTCGACACGGTTGGATTTGGTAGGAATCTGCAGATCCTGACAGACCGTTTCCATCCATTTGCTGCCGCTTCGTCCGACAGAGATGATACACTGTTTACAGGTGGCAGTATCATCCTTGCCGTAGTGCAGGGTGTAAATGGAATCGTTATATTCGACAGAAGTTACCGGAGTCAGGAAGAAGAAATCCACCTGTTCTTTCAGCTCGTTATACAGATTTTCCAGAACGACATAGTTGATATCGGTTCCCAGATGACGAACGGAAGCATCCAGCAGTTTCAGCTTGTTCTGGATACACAGCTTTTTGAATTTGGTTCCGGCTGTGGAGAACATACGGGTATTTTCGCCGCCGTGGGAGACATTGATCTCATCCACGTATTTCATCAGATCCAGGGCGGTCTTTTTGCCGATATGCTCGTAAAGAGTTCCGCCGAAGTCGTTGGTGATATTGTATTTTCCATCGGAAAATGCACCGGCGCCGCCGAAACCGCTCATGATTGCGCAGGTCTTACAGCCGATACAGGTTTTCACTTTCTCACCGTCGATCGGACAGTGGCGTTTGCTCAACGGATTACCCGCCTCAAATACAGCAATCTTCAGTCCCGGTTTTTTCTGAACCAGTTCATAGGCAGAGAAGATTCCGCCGGGACCGGCTCCGACAATAATTACATCATACATCATAGTTGTCACCTCTGTTTTCTTAAGGCTGAACGCATAAAAAAAGCCCGTATCCATTGAAAGAATACGAGTTCAGCACATTTTTTATACGAAAGCCATGTGTTCGTTTGATTTCTCTTCCTTATTATATCGAAAAGACGAAGTGCTTGTCAAGGAATAACGCTGTGGTATAATAAAAAAGAAAAATGGAAAAATTGGAAAAACCTATTGACGGTAGGGGATTTCGGTGGTAATATATGTTCATAAACATACCAGAGAGGTAGGGAATAGGGAAATGAAAGAAAGATTACCCTTTTTAGTCCGCCACAATTACAGATTTGGACGAATGTGAAGCCAAAAAAGCGTGAATATCTGAGATTCCGCGGAGGATTCGCCAAAGGAAAGTCCGAAGAGCGGAAGAAAAAGTAAAAAGTACATAATTCCCCAATAGGGATCCAACCATACAGAAAGAATAAGAGGAGAAAAAACCATGAGCAAGAATTACAAATTTGAAACCTTACAGGTACATGCAGGACAGGAACATCCAGACCCGGCTACAGATGCGAGAGCAGTGCCGATTTACGCAACAACATCTTATGTATTCAAAGATTCCGCACAGGCAGCAGGACGTTTCGGACTGACAGAAGGCGGTAACATCTATTCCCGTCTGATGAACCCGACAAGTTCTGTTTTCGAAGAGAGAGTAGCAGCACTGGAAGGCGGCGCAGCAGCTTTGGCTACAGCAACCGGTTCCGCAGCTATCACATACGCAGTACAGAACATTGCAACAGCAGGTGATCACATCGTATCTTCCGCACATGTATATGGTGGAACTTACAACCTGTTTGCAAATACTTTAAAAGAGCAGGGAATCTCCGTAACATTCGTAGATCCTTCTGATCCGGAAAACTTCCGTAAAGCCATCCAGCCGAACACCAAACTTTTGTATGGTGAGACACTGGGTAACCCGAACTCTGATGTTCTGGATCTGGAAGCAGTATCCGCAATCGCTCATGAAAACGGTATTCCGCTGATCGTAGACAGCACATTTGCTACACCGTTCCTGATTCGTCCACTGGAGCATGGCGCAGATATCGTAGTACATTCCGCAACCAAGTTCATGGGTGGACACGGAAGCGTAATGGGTGGTATCATCGTTGACGGTGGTAAATTCGACTGGACACAGAACGACAAGTTCCCGGGAATCACAAAACCGAACCCATCTTACCATGGTGTTGTATTTAGCGAAGCATGCGGAAACATCGCTTATGTAATGAAAATCCGTACTACTCTGATGAGAGATCAGGGAGCTACGATTTCTCCATTTAACTCTTTCCTGCTTCTGCAGGGATTGGAGACACTGTCTCTTCGTGTAGAACGTCATGTGGAAAATGCTCTGAAGGTTGTTGAATTCCTGAAGAACCATCCACAGGTAGAAAAAGTAAATCATCCATCTCTGGCAGAAGGCCATCAGCTGGATCTGTATAACAAATATTTCCCGAACGGTGCAGCTTCCATCTTTACTTTCGAAGTAAAAGGCGGACAGGAGAAAGCACAGAAATTCACAGAATCTCTGGAACTGTTCTCGCTGCTGGCTAACGTAGCAGATGTAAAATCTCTGGTTATCCATCCGGCATCCACCACTCATTCTCAGATGAATGAAGAGGAGCTGCGCGAAGGCGGTATCACACCAAGCACCGTACGTCTGTCCATCGGTACAGAAAACATCGATGATATCATCGATGATCTGGAGCATGGTTTCGAAGCAATTAAATAACAAAAATTCTGATTGACATGTGAAGTTGTCCTTTGGTATTCTAATAGTAGATAACAGGGAGTAGTTCACACCGATCAGGTGTTGGATACCTCGTCATCACGTCGAAAGACCGGGGTATCCACTGAAAGAAGAACGAGACTTTTATCGCATCATTTGTGTGCGGTGAAAGTCTCGTTCTTTTTCTGTATATAAAAAAGAAACGCCGACAAAGAACCGGATCTTTTCAGCACACACGGAAAGCAGGAGGGAAAGAGAATGGAAATGATTTTACAGATGGTGTTGCTGGCGTTGGGCTTTCTGATGCTGGTGAAAGGGGCTGACTGGTTTGTAGACGGAGCGTCCGGGATCGCAGAGCGGTTCGGGATCCCGCAGCTGGTGGTCGGACTGACGATTGTGGCGATGGGAACGAGTATGCCGGAGGCGGCGGTAAGTATCAACTCGGCGTTAAAAGGGAACGCGGGAATTACGATCGGAAACATTGTGGGAAGCAATATTTTGAATATTCTGATCATTCTTGGTATTACTGCGGTAATCACAACGGTGGCGGTACAGAAATCTACGATATGGATCGAGATTCCTTATATGATGGTAATTACAGTTCTGTTACTGGTACTGGGAAAAAGCGGAAATCAGATTACATTCAGCGAAGGTGTTATCCTCTGGGTGGTATTCTTACTTTATCTGGGATATCTGTTTTATTGTGCAAAAAAGAACAAAGAAGAAGTGGTCGCGGAGGAAGCAAAACCGATGTGGAAATTGCTCCTTGCAACGGTACTGGGACTGCTGCTGGTGGTCTGGGGAAGTGATGTTACCGTGGATGCGGCAACGGCAATTGCAAGGATGCTGGGAATCAGTGAGCGTGTGATCGGTCTTACGGTGGTGGCACTTGGAACATCCCTTCCGGAGCTGTTCACCTCGGTGTCTGCAGCACGGAAGGGAAAAGCAGATATTGCGATCGGAAATATCGTGGGAAGCAATATTTTCAATATTTTGTTCGTGGTAGGTACGGCAGCACTGATTGTTCCGGTGGAGTTTCTCCCGGGATTTGGCATCGATACGGTGATCGCGCTGGGAGCCGGGCTTTTGTTATGGGTCTGTACCTGGAGAAAACGGGCGCTGACCAGGCCGGCGGGTATTGTGATGCTGATAGCTTATCTGGCTTATTTTATGTATCTGATGTAGTTTTTTGAAAATTTCGGAATAAAAGAAAAAGTATACAAGATTCTACATTGCACTTTCCGGAAGGTACTACTATACTAGAGCGTGTCTGAAAAAGTATGGCAGAAACTTTGGGAGGGAAAAATATGGAGAACAAAAAGAAAAAATTGTCGGCGTATTACAAACCGTATAAGGGGCTGTTCCTGGCGGATATGATGTTTGCGATGATCGGAGCAGCCATTACCCTTGTGATTCCGTTGATGGTGCGGTATATTACGGGAACTGTTGTGCTGCTTCCCATTGAGGAAGCATCCTCGACCATCATCCGGCTGGGGATTTTTATGGTGCTGCTGGTGATTGTAGAAGGATACTGTAACTATTTTATCGGGTATTATGGTCATGTGATGGGTGCGAAGATCGAACACGATATGCGAAATGAGATCTTCGGACATTACCAGAAGCTGTCCTTTGCATTTTTCGATAATCAGAAAGTGGGACATCTGCTCTCAAGAATCACCAGTGACCTGTTTGATATCACGGAACTGTTACACCACGGACCGGAAGATGTGGTGATTTCTGCAATCAAACTGCTGGGTGCATTTATCATTCTTCTGGTGATCAATGCGAAACTGGCTTTCGTTGCAATCGGCTTTGTTGTGATTATGCTTCTGTATGCCGTGGCAATGAATGGCCGGATGCGCGGAGCGTTCAGGGAGAACCGGGCGAGAATCGCGGATATCAACAGTCAGATCGAGGACAGTCTTTCCGGCATCCGTGTGGTCAAATCTTTCAGCAACGAAAAGACGGAGATGGACAAGTTCGAGGAGGGAAACAGCCGGTTTGTGGATTCCAAGAAAAAGTCTTATCGGTATATGGGAACGTATAACTCCGGGATGGGCGTATTTTCCACGCTGATCACGGTGGGATCTCTTCTGATGGGCGCGTGGCTGATGATGAAAGGGGAACTTTCCGCGGCGGATCTGGTGACCTTCCTTCTTTATATCAATAACTTTACGGAACCGGTCAAAAAACTGGTAAACTTCACAGAACAGTTCCAGAACGGCTACAGCGGTTACGAGCGTTTCGTGGAGATCATGAATATCGCACCGGATATCAAGGACAAAGAGGATGCAAAATCGCTGGATCGGGTGCAGGGAGAGATTCAGTTTGAGGATGTATCCTTCCATTACAGTGAAAATAAAGAAAATGTGCTGTCCCATGTGAATCTGGATGTGAAACCGGGAGAATACGTGGCGTTAGTAGGAAGCAGCGGCGCGGGAAAGACAACGCTCTGTTCACTGATCCCGCGGTTCTACGATGTGACCGGAGGGGCTGTCCGGCTGGACGGCATCGATATCCGGGATGTGAAGTTGAAAGATCTGCG
>OLOO01001411.1_pt1 | contig 16033 bp, 28 predicted proteins | sample 1672621 | NCBI WGS metagenome assembly OLOO01 (sample SAMEA3136706, study PRJEB25190) | human gut metagenome | biome: human gut; feature: human-associated habitat; material: faeces | place: Austria | collected 2013 | reverse complement strand
CAGATAAGGCTATAGGGCGGTGCTTCCAGAAACCATTTATGCGGATGGAATCTACCAAACGCTCTAAATCTCTCTTGCTTATCTTTCGTGGGTTATCATCCAACAGAGTTAGATCCGAGATTTTACGGTAAACAATCTCTATCTCTTCCATGTTAAACCTCCTTTTCAAATTCAGGAATACGGGCAATCTTTCTGAAAGCCTCCACAAAGCGCATCAACAGATAAAGTTTCCGCTTCCCTAAAAACATAACCTTATGCCCGTCCGTCATTCTGCCTACAGCGTAAAATTTTCCTCTATAATGCAATGGCAACGGGAATTTATCATATACATAGATACAACCGTTCTCTATACTCGTGATCGTTGCCACCCTATTAAACTTACCATCCAGATATACGGTAATAGATTTACCTGGTGTAATCGGATCATACGGTAGGAAAAGATTTGCAAAGTGCATAGCGGTAATGAATACCGCTAAAGCACCTGCTACTATAAAGATAGTTGTCGTAATAGTCATAATATCAATGTTATCAATTAATGCAAAGATATAAATTTTGGTGTATATATACGCCAACAAAGAGCAAAAAACATCTAAAAGCCAAATACTAACATGGCAGCATCCCTACTATGCTCGTTGGTTTGCTTTTTCCATCCCGTAAGCTGCTTGAAATATTCCTGGCTCATCTTTGTTATATTCCGTTTAGGAGCAACCATTTCAAACTCAACACCAAGTTCGGTAAGGTAATCTTCCCAAATTGTAGCATCACGTTTTACGGATCCTACACCTTGTAGCCTCTTCCGTTCCTCTTCACGTGTCATTCTCTCTGTACCAAACCAGGTGCGTTGTCGTGGATCTTCCACTCTTACTATGATTTTATCGCCTACACCCGTCTTTTGCATATCCGCATAAGACTGAACAACCGCCATAGCCCTATGAATAGGCATTTGTTTTACCATTTCCAAAGAACGCTTTCGGTTATCCCAGATAGCAATCCCGGTATGTACACCTGTATCAATCCCTATATAGATCATTCTTTCCCTTCCTCAAATTCAACATCTGTCGTATCGCTAAAAGATCCTGGAATCTGATAAAGCACTACGGTATTATCGCTAATCTGCTGTTCCCTTGAAGGCATTAGCATTGTCATAAGACAATTATTCGGAGCGTATTTATAGCGAATCTCCTTAATCATTGGCAAACCTATAGGATGTTGGCTGTGAATAGCAACGCTCAGAAGGTTATCAGTCATTTCAACTTTGACAATAGCGCAACCATGAAGAAATGTACCAAACCGATATTCCCCGAACTCATCTTTTGTAAACGGATCGCTTTTTGCAGTTGATTCAAGTTCTTTTATAAACTCCGGGTTAAGTTTCTTCTTTTTCCAATACTGAGGAAGTTGAATATTAATCTTTTCCATAACATTACATTTTATATGGTGAAACAATATCGTAAATAGATTTGCATACTTGAATGTCATACAAGGCATCATGTAGCCGGCTTTCGTCTATTTCTATACCGAGTGCCTTTGCTACAGTTCCTTGCTTGAAATTTTCCATCTGTGAGCGTTGAGAAGCCAGATAAGGAGTTGCCAAAACCATTACATCTATAGAATTGCTCCAGAAGTAAGATCCGAAATATTTATCCCCATTCTGTAAAAACCATGCACGGAGAAACTGGTTATCAAATGAAGCATTATTATAACCAGCAAGGAAAAACTTATCCTGCTTATTGTACTTATCCACGTATTTGTTCAAAATAGCCGTAAATTGTCCGTACACATACCCCATTGCCGGATAAGATAGAATCTGCTCTTTGGTTACACCAGCCACATCTAAAGCCTCTTGCACTATTTCCGCTTTAGGGTTAGGCTGTACCTTGAAATCAAAGGTTTCTTTTACTTCACCGTCTATAACGATCATACCGCTAATTTGGTGGATCCCATGTTTGTTTACTAACGTTCCTGTAGTTTCCAGGTCAAAAAACACTACTTTCATTTACTCAATTTTTTATATTGTTTCATTGCATTACTCAAACTCTCTGTTTTATCCAGAAGGATAGCCAGCTTATCCACATCTACCATAACACCTCCATCCAGATAAGCCCACACCTTACGGAGTGCCTGAGCTATCTCTTTGGCTTCCTTAGCCTCTTTCTGTACAGCGTTAATCTCTTTATTGGTAACAGTCCTTTTTCCTTGCTTTTCGGCTAATTCTACGGCTTTTCTCGTGGCGTTTACTTGTTCCTCTTCCGTATCGTAATTGGCTACAATGTCCTTAGCAGCAGAAGCCGATATTTGTTTGTTTATAATACGTTCCTGAATCTCTATAGGGAGATCCATTAGGGATAAACATTTACTCACAAAAGCCGGAGATTTTTTAAACTTTTCAGCTATCTCATTTTGGGTATATCCGAACTCTTCTTTAAAGCGTTTGAACATGATACCGCACTCATATTCAGAAAAACGCTTTCCCTCATTTCTCATCATCTGCTCGATTAGAAGCTCTTCCGTACTTGTGTCTTTAGGCAGCTTCAAAGCCTTAATGTAAGGAATGTTTGTACCCTCTTCAATCGCAAGCATAGTAGCCCGATAGCGTCTTTCACCATCCACCAGCTTGTACCGTTCTATACCGTCCTCATCTTTGAAAGGAAGTACGGTAATAGGGTTAAGAACTCCTTTAGCCTTGATTTGTTCCTTTAATTCCTCTAAATCGAAATCTCTACGAGCATTGAAATCATCCATTACCACTATGTTACGTGGATCTATCTGGAAAATATCAGTTCTTTTTGTTGCATTAGTTTCCATTTTTATTAACTATTGGGTTGATAATGTTTACAGCTTTTCTTTCTGGCTGTTATCCGTTTACCTAACTTGTAGCAATACATTTGGGTTGTATGAGGATAACACCAATAGTATTTACATTCGCTACAGTGATTATTCTTCATCATCGAAATAACCTTCGTTTTCATCTAAAAAGTTATCAAAAGCATCATCGCAATAAGAGCCTTCACAAAGAGAATCGAACGTATGATCTATTTCACCTTTTCGCCAGGGGCAAAACTCGCAAAGTTCATCACCAAGTTGCTCTTTTAATTCTTGTTCGCTCATATCAGTACCGAAAATCTGTAAAATGAATAACTACACCTTCAAAAACATTCTCTTTGTTGTTCCCGAAAAACCATTCTACAAAGTCCTCCACGCTCAGACCATCATTTTTCGCTACTTCATGGATTGAAACTTTCTTGTTGTCTATCCATATTTCAGGGTAAGCATCCTCAGAGCTATATGTCATGGTTACGTGTTGCAGTCCGATTTTGGGTAATTGGGCTATTTCCTTTTGCTCCGAATTATACGGTCTGCCAGTCCATTCACGTATTGAAAGATATTTTTTACCAGAAACAATATCTTTATACCGTCCATTCCATACATTTTTTGCGTTGTATCGGATTGTATGGATCTTACTTTTGTCTTTCAGCTTCTTTTCAAAGTCTGTAGCCTCGCCAGCTTTGCTATGAGTTACGGGGAAAGACTTGCATAAGGTCAATATTACTTTTTTCTTTTCCATCTTAATTGTTGAGTTTTATATATTTACCAGGTATATTAGAATATTCCAGTATTTTTGCGTTTTCCTCACCAAAGGCTATAAGAACGCTACCGCACCCTGGGCTATCTCCTTGTGTACCATCTGGTCGATAGAATTTTATTCTACCCTTCACAAACATTATTGCGCTTGCATTTGGGAAAATGAGATCTTGAAACATCTTGCTATCACAGCGATTAAAAAGCAATGCTATACCGTTGTTGTTCCTTACCATCTTTTCCACAAATCGCTCAATAAGAGGACGTGAATACGGAGGATTTAACCATACTCTTACCCCCCCCCCATTCAGTTTTTAAACCATCCTCAGAAGGCGTTATATGTCTTTTGGCAGTGTTCCACAAACGGTTTTCAGGAGCGCATGGATCAAGATCAAAACTCCCTAAAGCGTCCACTATCCATTTGGGAGTGTACCACTCATCCGTTGTCTGCTTACTTCGTTCAAAACTCGTATTCATAATGTTTACTTGGTAAATTTTAATATTCCTTTCCGTGTTTATCTTCCCTACCTTCGTTGTAATACATCTTTTGCTCAATATGCCACAGTAAGTTAATTTTGAGAATTTCGGATAGTCTTCGTATCTGGTGAAGAGCATAGTTAATCTGTTCTTCCTGAGAATATTTATAGTTCACCAAATCTTTTACGATAGCATATATATTTTCTGTAAAACTTTTCTTAGGAGTAACTACGTGTTGCAAACAGAATCTATTTAAATTCAAATTATTTGCTCCAGCAAGATCCAGTAATCGAATAGCAGCATCCGCTAATTCATCTTCTACTGTATCTTTCACATACTCTTCAAAGTTTTCTCTGAAATACTTGTTTTCATGGTGGAAAGTACGATCATCGAATATTGTTTCTTTTCTGTTGGCTGGTACTCTTGCAAACTTATTTCTTCTATGGGCGTTCACAGCTTCCATAAGCTCTGAAATAACCAGGCAAAGAAAGTGCTTATCGCTTGGTCTGCCTTCCCAAAATCCATGTTTTACAGCGTTGGAATGGGCTTTGTCTTTTAACTCGTTCCAATTTATCTCACTCATTTTCTATAACTCTTGTTTTGGTAATAAATACGTTCAAACATTTCTTCCATCCGATCAGCTATTCTTATACCGTAACGTTCCCCAAAATCGGAATCTTTGAGATTGGAAGTTGCGATAGTGAATAACTGTCTATCATATCTGGCATAAAGCAGTTCTACCACTGGTGAGAACTCGTTACCCCAACTTTTTACACTTGCTGGTTCAGTTCCTATATCATCAATAAAAAGCAGTTCTTGATTTTTGAGCTTATTGAAGTACATAGGATCATTAGCCACATTTTTTGCCAAATCCAAAGCTGAAACCCGGAATACACCTTTTCGCTCACTGGATATGGAGCTATTGTGTAGAATACCGATAAGGTTACAAATCGCCTTGCCTAAAGTAGATTTGCCGGATCCCACTATTCCATATAGCAGCAATCCTACTTTATAATCGCCAGTAAGCCATTTTGCAGCCTTTTCTATTTTCTCCAGTGTTTCCTTATCTTCCTGAAACGGAATACGCCTTTTGCGCACCTCATGCTGATAGCACATAAGCAGCATTTCCTGAACCGTTTCCTTAGAATATCCTTCTATTCTAAATCGTGTTTCTGTAGTCGTTTCCAGTTGCCGATCCAGGATCTTTTGAAGCTGATTCTTTATGTTTATATCCATACTTTTGTATTTCTTCGTTATATCTATTTACTACCCAGTTTAGTATGGCTCTATAGTCAGAACTATACTTTTTCCCTTTTGATCCTTTATAGTTATCAAGTATTTCAATCATCCGTTTGGCTCCTTCCTCAGAATATTCAGCGCATAACTTAGCGTATTCATCCCTTGTTAGTGTTACGAACTCAGCATACTTGTATTTTTTTGCCTTCTCAGCCTTTTTTTGCTGCTCTGGCGTTAAAGGTGGTGGGCTTTCTTGTGGAAACAGTAAAACTTCCTGTTGCGGTTGTTGGGGCTGCTCTTGTAGGATCGTTTCTGCTTCTGCTTTTGGAATGAAAACCCTTGCCTTAGTGATCTCACCCCCTTTCTTACCTGCCAGCCTTCTTTTCTCACTTATCAGGTTGTCTTTTACCATACGCCTACTATAAATAGCTCCATCTTCCCGAACTTCACACACCTTGTTTTCTATCAAAGAATCTACCCATTTAGAAGATCCTGAGCAATCCGTACCTATGATACGGGCTATATCTTCTTTCGTACAAGGCTGTCCGTTTGGCATAACCATAACACCACGTTCTACACTTTCCCACATATAGCATAACATATCCATCCACAAGCCCCTAACGTCTGGTGGAAGTACCCTTAATTCAGGACACCTCAACCAATCGCCAACATAGAAAGGCATAGGAGTTTCTTGTTTTCTTGCCATAGAGAGAATTTTTAAGGAAGCCGGGATAATTCCCAGCTTTCCTATAATCATGTTTGAACGGTTACACTTCCAGAATTGCAATATCGGGGGCAATATCCTTGATCTTATCCAACACTTCATCAATACACTTATCTCTGTAACTTTCCATCACTTCATTTGCTCCTGGCGAAACAAGTTGCAAAAACACTTCTCCATTTGTCAGATAATGATCGAACTCAATTTCGATGGGCTGTTTTGCAGTTCCCTTGAAGATAGCCATGTTTACGGTAAAACTCTTCGGTAAATTACTTTCTACCTGGCAACGGTAAACATCAGCAACGGAGCCAGAAGGATCTCTTTGTTTCTCAATCTCTGCCTTTGCTTTTGCATTGAAGTTTTTGAGATTGGAAACAAGCACCATGCACTTTTCTTTATCTTCAAACAAACCACGATTCAGACGCAAAAATTGTCCTAATTTGGCAGGGATCCACCCCTTTTCACCATCATTAATGCCGAACTTCTCAAATGTTTCAGATACTTCAACCGTACCAGTGAACGTGTTTTTATTGTAATAATCATCTTCGTTTACAGTGAGCTGAATTGTCATTTTCTCACGATCCACAACGACATTTGCACGTTTCTGATCTACAGTGTCTATTCGCTTGGAAAGCCATTCATACGGAGTGGAGATAGTGCCGGAAACACTGATCTTTTCCGGGGCTTTGGTTGCAAGCGGTTGTTGTGCTTGTGCTGCGTCACCAAGTCTATAAACTACTTCAATAGGTTTCTCTCCAGTGTAATGTTCGATGTTAATGTTCAAACCTTTGTTTTTTTCTTCCATAATGTTTTAAAAATTAAGATGTTAATAAATTAATTATCTGTGCCAGTCAAGCGCACTGCCATTTGAATTGTTTTCTGCCTTTCTTCCGGCTTCATAGGTCTTTCCTCCAGCAAATAACCGTCTGGCGTATAGTAACCTACTCTTCCTTCGTCTTGATCTATGAACTTGTAGCACTCACCTTTAATGTACTCACCGCCTTTTCTCAAATCATCAAGCATTTTTCCGATCCGTTCTTGCAGTGGCTTCATTTTCCCTTTGAAGTCAGCTTTAACTACATCAAAATTTTCTGTCAGTTCTTGCATCTGTATCTGAACTTCTACAAGGTTAGCCCGAAGCTCATTAGTTTCTTCCTGAGAGAACTTTGAGAGATAACTTTTCTCTACGACCTCATCGCAGCTATCACGTAAAATTTGCGCTCTTTGCTCCACTGGAGTATCAGCCAACATTATATCTTTCATTGCAAAATAAGTTTGATTATTAATGAATTGAAGTCTATTTGAAAGTGGTACTTATTCAAGAGAACAAACAGTAAGATTGCGATTCCTAATATGTTATCTATAATTCTCCATGTAAACCATTTCTTAGGGATAAGGCTTAAAACAATCAATGCAAGAAAACCTATCCATTGAGAGCTTATTAAACCTATGAAGCACAATATAAGGTAGATCCAGTTGCACATTCTCCAAACAGCGAAAACCGGGCTTATCTCAGTGAGATCGTTTTTGTCCTTATACTTTTCCACAGCAGCGAAAACTTTTTTGCAAGCTGCCAAATTCAGCACTTCAAAGAAAAGGCAGAAGGCTATCAGTATATAAAATATTGTTGTCATTCTTGCACCTTCTTTACATTAAACATCAAATAATCAAACCACAATTCAATGAATTGCTGCCCGAAATACTTTGCTTTCTCTCTTGATTCTTGCCAAAGCCGAGAGCCGACAACCGCAGCCGCATCCGAGGGGGCGTCAGACGTATCCGCACCACCGAAGCCCGCACGATTGTTTAGAGCGTCAATAATTGGAATATACACAAGCCCTTCTGTTTCTTTGATTTCTCTCTCAGTCCACAAAGCAAACCAGGGGAAATAGAAACGGCTGTTACCGCTTGCATCCGGTTTAGGCTGGTAATTCTTACCCCACAAAGCCCGACTGATTGTTTCAAGTTTGATTAAGGCAATAATCCCTTTTCTTACTCCAGCAGAACGCAAAGCCTTCTCATCAATAGGGGAACACTTTAAAGCAGCACACGCATCCTCATAACTTCGGATTGTCGTGTAATCATCAAGGGTAGGGGTTGGTTTCTTTTCACCTTTGCAGAACAAGGCTACCAACACGTTTTTCACTTCTTCACTTTTAGCAACGTCTAAAGCTGCCTTTACTTCAATCTCAGTAATTTCAATTACTTTCATCTTTTAAAGATTTTAATCGTTTGACAATTTTGTTAGTTAATCGTATCGCATTATCCACTCTGGTACTTCTACCTTCGTGTGGGATATTTTCTATTAGCACTGGAATAAGCCGGATAAGCTCATTTACCAAGTGATTAGGTATTTTCTTCATCGGCTTTCCTCCAGTTAGGATCGGGATCAGGTATTTCTATATTCAAGTATTCCAAAGCATACTCTCTGAGCTTCTCGCAATATGTTGAGAATGTTAACGTGTCCATTGTTGCAGTTGATCCGGGAAACTCTATAATCTCACCCGTATGCTTGTTTACTACTTTGTCTTTAGTCATTTGAGCCTTAAAAAACTCGTGTACTTGTTCCACGCTTGTAAACTCCCATCCGGCATTAAGCAACCCATCTAACAGCATTGGATAGATACACCCCCATAGCCAGCCGTTTTGATCGTTGGAACGTGGCTTCCTAACCTTTTTCACTATTACCTGGTAAATCCCATCTACCGAATGAGAAAACAAGTCGTATAACGGTCTAAGGTTAAATAGCCCACCCTTCTTTTCTATCAAAACTTTATTTGTCATATAGCTGTAGCTGTTTTTCTAAACTCTTTCTAACTGCGTGTATAGCTCCTTCTCTACCTTCAAGGCTTCTCAGGTAATCTTCCAGCTCCTTACGTGTTTCTGCGATATAGTAGCCTTCACTTGTGGCGATCAGCCCAATCACCATACCCGAAAGTCTAATATGGTTGATAATCTTTCTTATTCGTGGACTATCAATTTTACACCCATAAGACTTTAAAGCCGAACACATCGCTTTATTTGTAATCGCTTTATATTTACCTACCTTACCGTGAAGCCCTTGTACTATGAGAGGCAGAATAACTTTGTCCTCATAATCGGTTAGAGGTTTTGTTTGCTCTGAAAATCCTTGTATCATACCTAAAAATTGTTTAAGGTTATACTCAAACCTGGTTTAGCAGCATAAACCGCCTTTCCAGTAATTTTTTGCACCTCAGATACAAATAAATGCTCATCGCTGTTATTAGATGAGAGGTGTAAAAGAACTATGTTTGCAACGTTGCTCAAATCGTTTTCTTTTAGAGCTTGTTTGCAACTTTCCAGCTCCATGTGAGAAACCATTAATCTGTTTCTTTGTGTAGGAAGGACACGCCCGGCATTAATGCTTTCTATCAGTTTCGTATCAGAGTAATTACATTCAATCAGTATATGATTCAATCCGGAAAAAGTATATCCAGACTGGCAACTATCCGTTAAAAACATAATACTACCACAATCCGGGTGTTTAATGAAATAGCCAACACAAGGTACATCATGGAAAGCAGGGAAGGGGATCACCCGAAAACCACCAAGCAGATAGCCCGATCCTACTTTAATGGCTTTTACTCTGGAACCTTTCAATTCCTTGCTTTCTATCACTTCTGGAAGAGCCAATACATGAAAGCCACAATCTACCATTGCCTTAGCATATTTAGCATGATCGTTATGCTGATGAGTTATTAAGCAGCCTACGACTTTGCGAATATTGAAATCCAAAGCCTTTTTTACGTCTATGAAACGTATTCCAGCCTCGATAATCAAAGCCTCATTGCCGTTATCCAGTATGTAGCAATTACCACTGGACGAGCTGCCCAAAACTCTTAATTCCATTCCCATTAGAAACCTGGCTTATTTTCATTGGAAGCCGTTGCAGTATTGGCACTGGTAGTAGAAACTTCCTCAAAGCTAACATCTGATACATCAAAACGTTGTGTTCCCATTGTGGGCATAGCGTCTGTATGCTCTTCCGCACCCTCAACATCATTTTCAAATGCTTGTTGCATTTCTATAGAGAGATAGCCGTATTTACTAAGTAAATTTCTGATAACGGTTTTGATAGCCATCCCATGAAAATTACCGAGCCATCCAACGGTTTTACTGTCTGCCGAGAAAGGCAGTTCGGCAAGTTTCATAAGGCTTTCTACGGTTGTTTCCTTCTTTAACCCTTTGGAGTAGCGTTTGGCGTGGGTAGCCATTTGTTCAACAGTCATGTACAACGTCTTAGAGAAGCCGTTAAGCAATTCAAAATAGCAGAAGTAACCTATGATCTTATCAGACTTCTTTTCCCCGTCAAAAGCGATCTCGCCAGTAAGTTTGTTCACTTTACGAACTTCACCATCAAAAACGACATCTGCGTTAATGGTACGGTATTGGTTGGATCTTTCCGCAAGCTGAATATAACCCTTGTACCCCAGTTGAAACGTTGGCTCCATAACCTTGATATACTTTTGGATAGGCTTACCGTCTGAGCCTATTTTGGGCTTACCTTTTTCGTCCAAATCATCTACTTTTTTGCTATTATTGAAGGGGATAATGAAAGCGTACCCCAAAGCCTTATTGATTGGCAACTTCAAAACAGCAGCTTTCAGACATTCCGCTACAACCGCTTTCGGCTCGCATAATTGTAAATTTGAATCCGAGTTGTATAGATCAATAATGGAAGCAACAAATGTGGAAGCATTCTTAGAAAGCGCATTTTTAAATTGTTCCATTACAGAAGGAGCGTTAAGCATAGTTTTCAGCACATCTATTTTTTTTGCCTGTGCTGGCATTTTCGTTGATTGGGTACTAACTACTTGTGTACCACTTGAATTTTCTTGTGTCATAAAATTATTATTTAAAGTTGTTTGTATTCTTCCATTGTTCCATTTCCGGCAACACGTATCATCAAAGATTTATCTTTGCTAACCACGAGGTTTATTACTTGCGACATGGTAGGTATAAGATCGTTCACACTTTCCCGATTATCAATGAAAATGGGTGCTGTGATACCTACAGATCGACATATAGCGTTTATTATATCCAGCCCAGCATTGATTTTTGAAGCATTGTTTACATCGGCAAACGGCACACCATCTACAGAGCAAAAGCAGGTTATAGCCTCATTCCCATTCAACTTTTCGCTAATAAACGAGAACTTAACCAAAGAGAACATTCCGTTAATACGTTCCATCAACTTGTTGTCTTTTTCTTTCTGGAAGTCTTGTACCAAAAACTCCAAACGTTCTTGTTCTGCCAGAGCTTCATTGTTTTTATCTCTTCTATCCTCCAGATCCTCAATAACTTTATTGGAACGTTCTATAGTATCACGTTTGCCCAGCTTCTTATTCAGTTCATCTATAGCCTCAGAAAGAATAGCCTTAGCTTCTTTCAACTCTGTTGTGTCTATAGGTTTGGCTTCTGCCTTTAACTGGTTTTCAAGATCTACGATTTCATTACTGAGAGAAAGCCAGGTAGGATCGGAAAGAATGATCTTTTGTGTATCTTGTTCTTCTGGCATATTCCCTTTACATTCATTGATATTATGCACCAATATTTCTTTCTCGTTACTCAACTGAGTTATAGCAGCTTGAATAATTGAACACTGCTTTTTAAGCTCTTCAACTTTTGCAGCTTTTTCCTTGCCTTCATTTTGCACTGCTTTCAGTCGGTTTGCCTTGTTGAGATTAAAGTTGTCCTGTAATTCTTGTTGCTTGGCTTGAATATCTTCTACCTCCAACTCTCTTTTACAAGTCGGGCAAATAAAAGCTCCTTCCGGGTACTGTAACGTTTCCGCATCTATGGCATAGAACTTACCTCTCAATACTTCCAAATCATTATTTAGAGCTTCGATAGTAGCTTTGATACGAGAATGATCCTCTTGTTTACGGGATATTTCAGCATCCTTGCTTTTAACTTGATATTCCAGCTTTGAAATATTATCCAGTACGTCATGGTAGGATTTATTGGCATTTTGTCTTATCTCATTTTCTCTTTGCGACTTGGCAAGTTTTTTGTTCCCGATTTGCTTTTGCAACTCAGATTTGGCTTTGAACTCTGCTTCTATCTGCTTGCTTTTATCGGCTAACTGGCTATCAATATCTTTAATTTTCTCTTTTTTGTCGGCTATTTCCTTCTCCAAAACCGCCCAGTCCTCACTTTCAGGCATTGCATCACGTACCGAATCAATTCTACCAGGAATACCCTTTAACTCATCTTTGATAGCTGATTTCTTAGAGGCTATTTCTTTGGCTAATTGCTCTAAGGTTCTGCCGAAAATAAGACTAATCAGCTCTTGAAACTTTGGATTGATATTGGCTACTTCCTCATTTGTAACGTTACCAGCCATTTCAAGCAGCATAGCTTTCTGATCTTGCGCCTTCATGGTCGGGAAATATAACGGGTTAGTAATCATTCTAAAAACATCTTCCGGCAAGATCGCTGCTACTTCCGCATCATACTCCTTTTTCGTTTTGAGTTTTACACCATTCAAATAAAACTCTGTAGCATGGTTTTGAAGGACACCAGCGTTTACACCACTTCCCCATTTTTCAACATAGTTACGTTGCAGTTCAACATCTCTGCCATTGATAGACAATACACCAGTTACGCTATGTACAAGGTGTAAGATTGGTTTTCCATCTTCTCCCAACGTTTTAATGTTAAAGTTGGTATCAGCCCTATTCGTGCTGTCCTTCCCAAATAACAGCCACAAGAACGCATCTTGAAGCGTTGTCTTTCCTGTGCCATTTCCACCACAGATAAAGGTATTTTTATCTGTAAACTCTACTGTTAGGTCCTGAATTTTCTTGAAATTCTTTAGGATCAATTTCTTTAAGAATACTTCTTTCATAATTTGTTTATATAAGTGTCTATTTTCTCTGTCTTTTCGATAGTTAATAATTCAGCTCTGGAGTATAGTATTTTGGAGCGTTTCTCTGCCCCATTCCTTGTAGGGTGTACAAGTTGCTGGCGTACCCACCGTTTTACACGAGCCTCACCGAATGATTTATAAGCCTCCCTTTGGGAAATGAGATCTTTTGCCGGAAATACCTTCTTTGCATAAGTAGCAGCACCAAGTTCCGCCATCGTTGATATTATATTTTTAAGCTGGTATAACTCTAACTTTACCATAATCACTCTTCTTTATATTTCCAGATATAACCATTAGAGGACTTGTAAATACCTCTTGCAGCTTTATTTACGCTACTTGCATTAAAACCTAAGATCTTTTTTACAGCAGCTAAAGAATCGAACTCTCTTATAAAAGTTCCGTCCATTGAGTATTGCATAACAGACTTAGATAATGATTTGCGCATTCTGTCATCACGTGTGCCATGTCTGTTGTTTTGGTATAGAGTTTGCCACTCCAAATTATCCACATGATTGTTTTCTTTATTTTCGTCCTTATGATTTACTGTTTCTAAATTCTGAGGATTGGGAATAAATGTCATAGCTACCAATCTATGAACCAGGAAATGTTTTCTTACTCCTTTGGTTTGTAAGCAGACACACAAATACCCGTTATGGATTTTATACGTTTTAAGTAACTTCCCTTTGTGTATTCTTTCTTTACCTCCTTTCTCAGTAATTGAAATATCCAAGCTCCTTATTTTCCCTTGATTAGAGGCTTGATATAACCCCTCATATCCTGGTATATCTTTCCATACTTCCATTTTACACCCTCCTTGCTTTCTTTATTCTTTTAGCCCTCAACATTTTTCTGAAATAGTGCTGTACGCTTTCTGTATTGTACTGGTTATCTGTATAAAGTACATAGAACATCAGGAAGCACATAACCGTAAATAGAAGTTGGTGCAAAGCTGAAAACGCAATAGCACATACCAGGCAAGTAACCCCTAAAGCACCGAATATGGAGCAACCAACCAAATTTAAAAACGTGTCCAAACTCATATCAATGTTGCATTATTGTTGTTTGAATAAGTTGTTTTGCATAGCATACCGCATAAACTCAGGGAACGAGTGTACACCGACTTTTCTAAAACTGTTTTTTCGGTGATTATTAACGGTATTCAAAGAGATAAATAATTTGTCTGCTATTTCTGAATCTGATTTGCCTTCATAAAGCAGCCTCATCACTTCAAGCTGTCTATCCGATAGCTTTGAATTAAATTTGGGGGCGCAAATGATCTTATCGCTTTTACACTCGCCACGTAGAGGACACCCGACAAATTCAAAACGGAAATTCCAGTTCTCATCAATATCTATCACATTATCGTATAGACCAAAGTTGCACTTTATAAATCTCCGTACAGCCAAAAAATCACGGTAACGCTTATTTTCAGAACTCTTTGAGTAAATTTCCATTAAAGCCGTATAAGCCTCAGTATAAAATTCTCTCAGTATTTCCAAGAAAGCCTGGATAAACTCAGTATCACTTTCTCTAAGTTGCCTTTCCGCTTCACCTAAAGGACGCATAGTAACTTCGCCTTCTGGTGTGGTGTAAAATTCGATAGGTTTCATATTACGATGCTTCAGGGAATAAATACTTAGCAGGAACTTTAAACTCTTTCTCTAAAACAGATTGCGCCAACGCATCCGGCTTTTGTGTTCCAGCGATCCAACACCGCACGGTTTTTACGGACTTCTTAGTAATCTTAGCCACCTTTTCTACAAATTCAGTTTTAGGAGCTTTGATACTACTTCTTTCGGGCAAATTCTTATACATTTGCGTAAAAGTAGGATAGTCTTTTTCTGTTAATTCGCTCATTTTCATTTGAAATATTATCACTCCTATAGGTTATTTTGCCTATATTTGTGGTGTTATTACTTTTATTACGTTGCAAATATATGTAACATTGGTAATATTACCAAATAAATATCGTAATATTTTAGTAATATTTCAAGGAATATTATCATGTTATATTTTAAAAAGTCAATAAATGATTGATTTAAAAAGACTTAGGAAAGAAAAAGGAATCACACAGAAAGAATTAGCTCAACTTCTTTCATGTGGGCAGAGCTTTATTGCCAACGTAGAGAATGGCAGAAGGGATTTACCACCCGTCAAAATTGAAATATTAGAAAGGAAATTTGGTAATATTTGCAGTTATATTACCAATGATATAGAAGAGATAAAGCCGATAGAAAATAAGCCTAAAACCATTGCGCCAAAACAACATTCACAGACTGAAAAAATGGAAGTATCTACAGATATTCTGTTTGCTGGTGCAGACGCTTTTTCCAGGCAGCTAATACAGCTAATGAACGAGAAGCTGATAGCACCCTATTCTATGATTACCGAGAAAGAAAAAGAGATAGAACGGTTAAATAGAGAAATAGGTCGCCTCGAAGCATTGTTAGAGGTAAGCAAAAAAATGAATGCCCAGCAGGAAGATGTTGCAAAATGTGCAGATGCCGTATAGTATTTGGCTTTAAACAGATTAAATATTAGAGTATGGAAGATTATAGCAAACTTGTAATAGAATTGTACAGAGAGCAATTCTTGGCTTATACAGTAGGTTTACCCGTAAACGTAGATAGCATTTTCAGTGTTCAAGATTGCCTTCTTAAAGCGATTGATAAAGCAAAGGTTAATAATGAGCCTACAGATTACCTGGTGAATTTGAAAAATGAAGTTGATTTTTTGAAGTACCAAATTCTAAGATAATGAATAATGCAGAAGCTAACAGACCTATTGCAAACCGTTTCTTTGAAGCCTTTGATGCTCTTGTGGCAATGGGTAAGATAAAAAGCGTGAGAAGCTATTGTGATCCCAACGGTGTAGATAGGCGAAATCCGTGAGCCATGCGTCAAGAAAAGCCGCTGTAGATAGGCGAAATATGGAGTTACTTCGTAAAGATCCTACACGAAACTTACTACAACCATTTTGGCTGGTTCCTTTGATTACTGAATATGGTGTTAGCGCAAAATGGCTTCTTACTGGAAAAGGTAAGATGTTAGAAAAATAAAGCGATACTTTAAACAGTGTCGCTTTTTTCTTTTCCCCTTAACAATCCCCTATATATACTCTATTATTAA
>OLOO01001406.1_pt1 | contig 16126 bp, 25 predicted proteins | sample 1672621 | NCBI WGS metagenome assembly OLOO01 (sample SAMEA3136706, study PRJEB25190) | human gut metagenome | biome: human gut; feature: human-associated habitat; material: faeces | place: Austria | collected 2013 | reverse complement strand
AAACCTCCTTTATGGATATAGTATAACAATTTCTTAATAAAAAGTCAATACAAAAATTAAGAAATACTAAAATATATTTAATTTATACGAAATTCTTGATGATGTATAAATAAGAAATCATTAAGATAATCTTAATAATAACCTCAAAAAATAATAAAAATATTTAGCAAAACTATTGACAATTAAGAAAAACTTAAGTATAATAACATTGAAACTTAAGTTTTGCGAAATAAAACTAGAAAGGGTGAAATGAATGGATGTTAGAACTAACATCAAGGAGTATTTGACACAGCATGGGATTACTGTTAAGTGGCTATCGGACAAAATACATATGAGTATGGTATCGCTAAGTACAACGTTAAACCAAAAAAGAATATTAAAAGCAGATGAATATTTTAAAATCTGTAATGCACTTAATGTGTCTTACAACACTTTTGCTCCTAAAAATAACAAAACGATACGAAAGGAAAATTAAAATTATGGAGGGAGAAAAAACAAAAAATATAAATCTTTATTTTGAACAAAAAAGGTCATTTTTAGTTACAGAGATTATGAGTATATATACTGCAACGGAAGACATTGAAATCAAAATAAAATGTTTGGAATTATTGAATAAAATAGAAGGATAATCTATTTAGACTATCCTCCTGAAATTTAATTATTGCAGTATAAAATTCCGTCTTTTAATGAAATATGTTCAAATTCAGTAAAACCAAACGATGATGAAATATCGGTAATTGTGTGTTTTTCATCAAGAGAAGATTTTACAGAAACAAAAACTTTGAATGATGGACAAAGCAGGACATATTTACCATAAAACTTATTATTTCTTTTATCTGAACTAAGAACTCCTTCAAACCCTTCTTTTTCAGAGCCTATTATTGAATAAGAAATATTTTGTTGCTTTGCCATATCTATAAATGACAGGAATTCGTTAAGTGTTTTTACAATTATCATTATAATCACCTCCTTCCGAGATGATTATAGCACAAATGGTTAAAAAATACAATCGGCATAAGTAGTACAAGAAAGGAAAATTTAAGTTATGGAAGACGAGAAAATTATTTTTAAAGTATCGGTAAGTAAAAAAGAACTATCTAAACTATTAGATCCGTTACAGACAGTTCTTTTAAATGAAATATTAGAAAAGTTGACAAATGCTATTTCTTCTCAATAAAGGTTTTGTGATACTCATTAAGAATGTCTAAAGTAACACTTGCAGATGTTTGTTTCATAAGTAATGCAAAATTAGTATAGGAATCACATTCATCCGGAGTTTTACTATACTTCTCTAATATGATTTTAGAAAATTCTTCAAAAGACTTTGACATTATAGTCACCTCGCTTTCTACGGTGATTATAGCACAAACTGTAAAAAAATACAATCGGCATAGGTACATAAGAAAGTAGGTGAAAATTATGAAATTTAAGAAAGATGAGTATATAAAGCTCGATAACGGTATTCTTCTTCATGTGATATATGCAGATGAAGAAAAAGCATTGTGTTTATACGTATCACAAAATCGTCATACAGGTGATTATTACTATGTAGGAAGTAGTAAGATTATTTCAAATAAGAATGCCGATTATAATTGTGACGGTGGTTATAAAAGAATAGCTCCCGTAAGTGTAAGCAAACAAACACAGTGGGAGCCACTTGTAAAAGGGTATCAATATAGCTGTTAGCTATTAAGTGTTGATTTTGATACATACAATTCAATTTTATATGGGCAAGAAAAATTATTGTATAGTATATCCTTTACAACGTATATATCTCCGTTTTCGGACAGTGAAAACTTTTCTCCGATATGCGGGATATAATTAAATTCGATTGACTTATTAATTTTTAAGTCTAAGAAATGTACAAATATTGTTGTCATTATAATCACCTCCTTCCGAGATGATTATAGCACAAATGGTTAAAAAATACAATCGACGTAGGTAATAGACGTAGGTAATATAAGAAAAGGAAAATTAAAGTTATGGAAGAATTAAAGGTATTTGAAAATGCAGAGTTTGGCTCTGTAAGAACAACAACAGTAAACGGAGAGATTATGTTTGTCGGTAAGGATGTGGCGGAAATCCTCGAGTACCAAAACGGTAGTCGAGATATTAACCGCCATGTAGATGAAGAAGATAGACATAAGGTCATGCTTTTTGACGGTAATCAGAATAAAGAAACAATCATTATAAACGAATCGGGTTTGTACAGTCTTATCCTATCAAGCAAAATGCCGAATGCGAAGAAGTTTAAGCATTGGGTTACGGCTGATGTATTACCGGCAATACGCAAAACGGGAATGTATGCAACCGACGAATTGTTGGATAATCCCGATTTAGCTATACAAGCGTTTACGGCATTAAAATTGGAGCGAGAGAAAAATAAGAAACTAAACACCACTGTTAAAGTTCAAGAACAGCAGATTATGGAACTTCAACCAAAGGCATCATATTATGATTTAGTTTTAAATTGCCCCGATTTATTATCAGTCACTGTCATAGCAAAGGATTACGGTAAGTCGGCAAAATGGTTAAACAATTTCTTAAAAGAACACAAGATACAGTTTAAGCAAGGCGGGATATGGCTATTGTATAAGGAATATGCTGAAAAAGGCTACACAAGTACAAAGACGCATACTGTAAACGGAAATGACGGCAAGCAACATTCTAAAGTAAATACATATTGGACACAAAAAGGCAGATTATTTATTTATGCATTGTTAAAGAACGAGGGTATACTTCCGATAATGGAACAGGAGCAGATTGCTTAATACAAAGTAATAGGACAAAAAATGAAATACATAGATTAAAGCAGGAGGTGGAGATTATGGAGGCGGAAAAGACCAAAAATGCAAGAAAGCCGAGAAAGCAACCTAAAGTACACGTTGAAGTGGTAGGCAGTTGGCAAGACAGACCTGCTTATGAGCGTTTTCAGCATTGGAAACCTCATATAGAAAATATGTATCATATGCTTGGGTACGGTGATGTAACAGTTGAGCCGTCGCAGGAGATGATTGACGAGTACAATGCTATTCAAGCAAACAAAGAAAAAGGAGCTTAATGCTCCGACGATAGGACAAGCTCACAGGATAAAGAGAGGTAAAACAAATGAATACAATAGGAATTGCGTTGATAAGTTTCGGTATCGGACTAATCATAAGTTGGAAATTGGCAGAAAGGGACAGGAAGAATGCTAAAAAGAAAACCAAAAACAGAGAATGAGAAAACGGAAGAATATTTCCACAGAGAAGTATTTCCGATGATTAACGCATTCGCCAAGGAGTGCAGAGGACACGCAAAACAGAAAATAACGGTGAAAGGAATATTTTCAAATGAACAAATATGTAGTAATGACGGGCAGAGATGATGTTGTGGTTTTAAATGCCGATGACAACAAGTCGGTTAAGGCATACATAGCAAAAGGATACGGCATAACAAATCGTATCAAGTCAAAACACCCGCTTGAAATGAGTGTTGCGAAGATTATCAGTGGAGATAATTAAACAGCTATGACAAAATACGAATTTGACGATTTGGCGTGCATAGACGAGGACTTTGCTTGTCGTGATGATGACTTCGCCTGTATTGATGATGGTTGGGCGTGCATTGATGATGATGACGCAGTATGCGACGATGAACGCGACGGACTTACGGAAGAAGAAGCCGACGCATACGAAAAGGAAAAAGCTTGGTATGACCTATTCAAAGAGGTATTGCAGTATCCGTACAGTTACGGATTATCTTGGGGAATAGTTTTAGCATACAGACAACCTATAAAATATCAGAATTAGGAGGTGAGAAGAGTGGCAGATGAGAAGAAAATACTGAAAATGTATAACGATTTAACACTGAATGAAAAGCATTTGGTGGGTGTTTTCGTAAATGCGATGATACTTAGTCGCAATAAAAATGACCGTCAGAGCGGCAACTCAATAACGGTCAAATAACAAAAGTACATAGATTATTAATCTATACAAACATTATATCACAGAAAGGAATAAAAATCAATGCAAATTGTAATTAGGCTTGAACAGAGAGATTTTGAGGGTAACAAGGAAGTATTCGACCGAATGTACGGATTATGTTCGACACTCAACAAAAAGACGGGACCTGTGGAGATGACAAAGGCGGAAGTTGAGAAATCGGCGAACGTTGTAAGAGAGGAACAGACGTCAGACGATACGTCGACAGAGGATAATACCGCCGAAGTGGAATACACAATAGAGGAAGTACGCAAGGCATTCGGTGAGTATGCGAAGTCGCAGGGCAGAGATAAGGCTAAGGGACTGCTTCAAGAAATGGGTTACGGCAAAGTAACGGAAATACCGCCTGAGCGATACGCAGAGGCGATGACAAGAATAGGAGATGTGAAGTAATGCCGGAAGAACACGCAAAACTTTCAGCGTCGGGGTCAAAGAAGTGGATAAACTGCCCTGCGTCAATCACAATGGAAAGCAAATTCCCCGACGAAAGCAGTGAATATGCAAGAGAGGGAACTACCGCACATTCATTGGGTGAGGCAAAGCTGAAATTAGCTTTAAACCACATAACACGCGTGCAGTATCATAAAATGATACGTTCACTTGACATAACCGAAGATATGGAAGAATACACGGACAGTTATCGTGATTTTGTATTGGAGCGATACAATGCGATTAAAAGTCAATGCAAGGACGCACAAATACATCTTGAACGCCGTTTAGATTTTTCGGAATGGGTACCCGACGGATTCGGTACAGGCGACACCGTTATTATCGGCGGCGGAATAATCGAGATAATAGACCTAAAATACGGACAGGGCATAAAAGTATCGGCAGACAAGAACAGTCAGCTGCGGATATATGGCTTAGGAGCATTAAGCGAATACGACTACCTATACGACATACATAAGGTCAATTTAACGATATTCCAACCACGACTGGATAACATTGATACGGAAACACTTACTCGTGATGAACTCATTAAGTGGGGCGAGGATTTAAAGCCTAAAGCCGTACTTGCGAACAGCGGTGACGGTGACTGTATAGCAGGGCGACATTGCGATGACGGATTTTGCAAAGCAAGAGCCGTATGCCGTGCGTATGCGGAGGAGAAAAACAGGCTTGCGGCAATGGTTTTTAAACCGCCTTTGGAACTTACCGAAGATGAAATTGCGGAGGTAATAGACCAAGCGGAAAACCTTGCGAAGTGGGCGAAACTCGTAAAGGACTATGCTTTGGAACAAGCACTTAATAACGGCGTTAAGTATCCGGGATTTAAAGTGGTTGAGGGAAGAAGTAACCGCAAGTATGCGGAGGACGACAGCAAAATCGCCGATGTATTAATTAAAGCCGGTTATGACGAAAAGAACATATATAAGAAAGAAATACTCAACATCACCCAAATGGGAGCACTTTTAGGCAAAGCAAGATTTAACGAACTGCTCGGAGAATATGTAATAAAACCGCAAGGAAAGCCGACGCTTGTACGTTCGGAGGACAAACGTCCCGAATGGAATTCGGCAGAGAAAGCGGCAGAAGATTTTAAAGATATAAAGTAAAGGAGAAATAACAATGGAAAAAAGAAAGACACAGGTAATCACAGGAGAAGTAAGATTCAGTTATGCACACGTTTGGGAGCCGTCATCAATCAACGGCGGTGACGAAAAGTATTCGGTAAGTATCATCATTCCGAAAAGCGACACAAAGACAATCAAGGCTATAAACAACGCAATCGAGGCGGCAAAGCAAGAGGGCATTGCGAAGTTCGGCGGTAAAATTCCCGCAAATTTAAAGTTGCCGTTGCGTGACGGTGATACTGACAGAGAGGACGACGAAAACTATGCAAACAGCTATTTTGTCAACGCAAACTGCAAAACCGCACCGGGTATTGTGGACAAGTCACGTCAGCCGATAATCGACAAGACGGAATTTTACAGCGGTTGTTACGGTCATGCGTCAATTTCGTTTTACGCCTTTAACTCCAACGGCAATAAAGGTATTGCGTGCGGTCTTAATAATTTGATGAAAACAAGGGACGGAGAGCCTTTAGGCGGACGAAACACTGCTGAGGACGACTTTGCGGGACTGTATGACGATGACGACGATTTTCTTAATTAAAAGGTGACAAAATGAAATCACTCAGTATCGACATTGAAACATACGGAAGTGTTGATTTAATTAAATCGGGGGTATATGCTTATGCGAATGCCCCCGATTTTAAAATCCTGCTATTTGCGTATGCGTTTGATGATGAAGAAGTAAAAATAACGGACCTTGCACAGGGCGAGGAATTGCCGAAAGAAGTAATGAACGCACTGACGGACGAAAATATATTGAAAACGGCGTATAATGCGAACTTTGAAAGAACGTGTATAGGTAAGTATTTTAATATTGATTTGCCCGTAAATCAATGGCGGTGCAGTGCGGTACAAGCGTCAGAACTCGGACTTCCGCTTTCACTTTCGGCAGTAGCGGTTGCACTCGGTTTGGAGGAGCAAAAGGACAAACGCGGAAAAGCATTGATTGATTACTTCTCAAAACCGTGTAAGCCTACAAAGACGAACGGCGGACGTACAAGGAATTTACCAACGCACGCACCCGACAAGTGGGAGGTATTCAAAGAATACTGCATACAGGACGTTGAAGTGGAACGTGCGATAAAAAAGAAACTCGCTCAATTTCCAATATGCGACAGTGAACAAAAACTGTGGACGTATGACCAACGAATTAACGACAGAGGTGTAAGAGTTGACCGAAACTTTGTTGAAAATGCAATCAAATTCAATACGGAATACAGCGACAGGTGCTATGATGAGGCACAGAAAATAACGGGACTTGAAAATCCGAAATCGGTTGTGCAACTAAAGGCGTGGCTTGAAGAAGAAACAGGGCAGAAAATCGACAGCTTAAACAAGGAAAAATTAAAGGAGCTTATAGCTGATGAAAGCATATCGCTAAAGGCGAAAAGAGTGATATATCTGCGTTCAATGATGGCGAAAACGTCTGTAACAAAGTACGAGGCAATGGAGCGGAGCGTCTGCGATGACGGACGAATAAGAGGACTCTTGCAGTTTTACGGCGCAAACCGTACAGGACGTTGGGCAGGAAGAATTGTACAGGTGCAGAACCTACCGCAAAACCATTTGAAAGATATTGATTACGCAAGAGAATGTGTGGAAAACGGCGATTTTGAACTGTTTGAAATGCTTTACGGAAATGTTCCGCAAACGCTGTCGGAGCTTATACGAACAGCACTTGTACCGAGTGAGGACAGGCGATTTATAGTAGCGGACTTTTCGGCGATTGAGGCAAGAGTTATTGCGTATCTTGCGGGCGAGCAGTGGCGACTTGAAGTATTTCGGACTCATGGAAAAATATACGAGGCATCGGCAAGTCAGATGTTCCACGTTCCGATTGAAAGTATTCACAAAGGCGATCCGCTACGTCAGAAAGGCAAGATTGCCGAACTTGCGCTCGGTTACGGCGGAAGCGTCGGAGCAATGGTGAGTATGGGCGCTTTGAAAATGGGTATTGACGAGGAAGAACTTCAAGGTATCGTGGATAAATGGCGAAGTTCAAATCCCGCTATAACGGCATTTTGGCGAACGGTCGAGAATGCGGCGATTAAGGCAGTTGAGGGTTATCCGAGCAAGATTAGACACGATATTTCTTTTTACAAACAGTCGAATATTCTTTTTATCGGTCTGCCGTCGGGAAGAAAAATCGCTTACGTTAAACCGAAAATCGAAGTAAACAGATTTGGAAAAAAAGCCGTTACATATATGGGTATGAATCAGACAACAAAAACTTGGAGCAGACTTGAAACATGGGGCGGTAAGCTTGTTGAAAACATAGTACAGGCGTTTGCGAGGGATTGCTTGGCTGAAAGCATAATTCGGCTTGAGGACAGAGGTTTTAAGATTAATTTCCACGTTCATGATGAGGTTATAGTTGACGTTCCGAAAGGCGTGTCGAGTGCAGAGGAGTTGGCGGCGATAATGTGTGAGCCGATTGAATGAGCGAAAGGACTTCCGCTTAATGCGGACGGATATGAATGTAATTTTTATATGAAAGATTAGGGGGTGTTATAAATTGGATTTAGTAATTGCTACGGGACAGAGCAGAAAATCAAAACTGTGGAAAAATACAAAAATGTCGTGGGAGGATTTAATAGAAAGGCTGAAAACAACGACGAGAACGAGTGAAACTCAAGGCGAGTATGCGAATATGCCAAAGTCACAACAGGACGATATAAAGGACGTCGGGGGTTTTGTGGGCGGCAAGGTGAAAAACGGCAAGCGACAGTCGGGAAGTATAGAAAACAGAATTTTGCTTACACTTGACGCAGACTTTGCCGACAGTGATTTTTGCGATAATATTTCAATGTTTTATGACTTTACATACTGCATTTATTCAACGCATAAACACACAGCCGAGAAAGCGAGATTTCGTTTGGTGATACTTCTGTCAAGACCTTGTACACCGGATGAATACGAAGCTGTTGCGAGAAGGGTGGCGTATGATATTGGTATAGATATGTTTGACGACACAACGTATCAGCCACACAGATTAATGTATTGGCCGAGTACGAGCATTGATGGCGAGTATGTGTTTGAACACGAGGAAAATAAACCACTTGACGTTGACAAAGTGCTTGCAAAATACGAGGATTGGCACGACGTATCGAGTTGGTACGTTTCATCAAGAACAACAAAGGCGTTGGACAGACAAGTTAAAAAGCAAGAAGACCCAACACTTAAAAAAGGTGTTATCGGTGCGTTTTGCAGAACTTACGATATACATTCGTGCATAGAAAAATATCTTGCGGACGTGTACGAAAAGTGTGCCGTAGGCGACAGATACACATACAAGGACGGCTCAAGTTCAAGCGGACTTGTCGTGTACGAAAACGGCAAATTTGCGTATTCAAACCACGCAACAGACCCTGCAAGCGGTAAGTTATGCAACAGTTTTGACCTTGTTCGTATTCATAAATTCGGTGATACGGACGCAGACGCAAAGGACGGTACACCTGTATCGAAACTGCCGTCATATTCGGCAATGTGCAAGCTCATAGACGGTGACAGTGACGTTTCAATGCTTATGTTCAAGGAACGTCAAAAGAAAGCGGCGGAAGATTTCGGCGGTATAGAAAACGAAGAAATGGACGATATGCAGTGGGCGTTAAAGTTGGAGAAAAACGAAAATACAGGCGCTTACGAAAAAACTCTTAATAATATTATTCTTATAATTGAGAATGATTCGCATTTAAAAGGCAAAATCAAAATGAACGATTTTACGGGATACGCGGAGATTGATGGCATTATGCCTTGGGACAAGGACGCACCGGAAAAACGTGTTTGGCAGGATTCCGATACGGACGGATTGCAGTGGTATCTTGAATATGTGTACGGCATTAAAATGGGTAATGATAAGGTTTTCCGTGCGCTGTCGGTGTTTTACAGACGTGTTGCGTATGACCCGATTGTTGAGTATTTGGACGGTCTTGCGTGGGATAATACGGAACGACTTGATACATTGTTTGTCGATTATCTCGGTGCGGCGGATAACGAATATACAAGAGAAGTGACGCGTAAAATGTTCGTCGGAGCGGTCGCAAGAGCGTATGAGCCGGGAAGTAAATTCGATAATATGCTTATTCTGTCGGGCAGACAGGGCATAGGCAAGAGTACGATACTTCGCAAAGTCGGCTTTGACAGGTGGTTTACGGACGGTATAAAGACGTTCGAGGGTAAGGAATTGTGCGAGGTTATACAGGGTAAATGGATTGTAGAGATAAGCGAACTTGAGGCACTGAATAAGTCGGAAGTCGGCAGTGTTAAGCAGATACTGTCGCAGACGTCGGACAGATACCGTGCGGCATACGGCAGAATTGTACAGGAACACCCGAGAAGATGTGTATTTTTCGGTACGAGTAATAACAGCGATTATCTTCGTGACCGTACCGGTAACAGAAGATTTTGGCCTGTTGATACGGAGATTGTGCCGATAAAAAAGAGTGTGTTTACCGATTTGACCGATGAGGAAATTAATCAAATTTGGGCGGAGGCAAAAGTGCGTTATACGCAGAATGAACCGCTTTATTTGTCAAAGGAAACGGAACAGCTTGCGAAACAAGTACAGTCAGACCATAGGGAAGTGTCGGTTAAAGAGGGACTTATTCGTGATTTCCTTGATAAACGTGTTCCGCGTGATTGGAACTGTTGGGACTTGGCAAAACGCAGAGATTTTTGGTCGGAGATTATAAGCGTACCCGAAGACGAACTTGTCGAACGTGACAGAGTGTGTGCGCTTGAAATATGGTGCGAACTCTTTAACGGTGATTTTAGGCAAATTCAACGTAGGGATTCGATAGAGATTAACAGTATCATTTCATCGTTCGACGATTGGGAAAAATATGACAAGGTTATTAAATTTAACAAGGATTACGGAGTGCAAAAAGGATTTAAAAGAGCTTAGAATATGGGGTAACTTTTAGAGGTAACCTTTATTTAAAAAGGTAACTTTCAAGGTAACTTTGGTAACGTTGTGTAACCTTTGAAAGTTACCCCAAAAACGCAGTGATAGCAAGGGTTTAAAGCATAGGTAACTTTGGTAACTTTAATTCTATATATTATATACATATATGTACTACAAAGAGAAACATACACGCATAACGCACATATACGCGCATAAGTGTATGAAAAACCGTTTTAAAGTTATCGCAGAAAGAACAGGTGAAAAATGATAGAAAAGGACATTGAAAAATATTTAGTAAGGCGAGTTAAGCAAATGGGAGGTTTGGCATTAAAATTTGTGTCGCCGAGTATGGCAGGTGTGCCGGATAGGATTGTTATGATTCCGAAAGGTACGATATACTTCGCAGAACTTAAACGCCCGAACGGAAAGCCGAGAAAATTACAAACCGCCGTACACCGACTTTTTGAAAAACTCGGGTTTCACGTTTATGTGATTGATACAATGGATAAAGTTGACAAATTGTTAAGGGGTGAGAATTTTGAATTTTAGACCACATAGGTATCAGCAGATTGCGTTGGATAAAATTATCTCTACACCGCGCGTCGGATTGTTCCTTGATATGGGACTTGGTAAAACGGTCGTGACGCTTACGGCGATTGATGAATTGATTTATAACTGTTACGAAATCGAAAAAGTGCTTGTCATAGCACCGCTTAGAGTGGCGGAAGATACTTGGAGCAGAGAGTGCGAAAAGTGGGACCACTTAAGGCATTTGAGAATATCGAAAATTCTCGGCACTCCGAGCCAAAGACGTAACGCACTTTTAAAGGACGCAGATATTTATATTATAAATCGTGAAAATGTTGCGTGGCTCACAAACGAATTGTCGAGCATAGGCAATGCGTGGGACTTTGATATGGTGGTTATTGATGAGCTGTCGAGCTTTAAGAGTTCAAAGTCGCAGAGATTTAAGGCACTGAAAAAATACATAACACTGTCTAAAAGAGTAGTCGGACTTACAGGCACACCTGCACCGAACGGACTTATTGATTTATGGAGTCAGATATATTTGCTTGACAGCGGCGAAAGACTCGGCAGAACGGTAAGCGGTTACAGGGAGAGATATTTTCTTCCCGATAAACGTAATCAGACCACGATTTTCAGTTACAAGCCGAAAGAGGAGTCCGAAAAGGCGATATATGATAAAATTTCGGATATATGCGTCAGTATGTCGGCAGAGGATTGGCTTGAAATGCCTGAAAGGATTGATACCGTTCAGCATATAAAGCTGTCAGATAAGGAGCTGAAACTGTACGAAGAATTTGAAAAGGAACAGTATTTGGAGTTTATAAACGGACAAGTTACCGCCGCCACTGCCGCCGCACTTACAAATAAACTTTTGCAGTTTTCAAACGGTGCAATGTATTTGGACGACGGAAGTTATAAGGTGACGAGCGATAAAAACTTGAGGCGTTGGCGGAAATAGTCGATACCTCACAAGGTCAGCCGATTTTGTGCTTTTACAGCTATCGCCACGACTGCGAGAGAATACTTAGAAAGTTCAAGGGTGCAAAAAAGCTTGAAAGTGCTGATGATATAAGGGATTGGAATGACGGAAAAATACCGCTTTTACTGGCTCACCCCGCAGGTGCGGGACATGGACTCAATCTTCAAACAGGCGGTAATATAATAGTTTGGTTCGGTCTGACGTGGAGCTTGGAACTGTATCAGCAGGCAAATGCAAGATTGTATAGACAGGGACAGAAAAATTCTGTGATAATCCATCACCTTGTGACCGACGGAACAGTCGATAAACGTGTGCTTGAAAGTTTGCAGGGTAAACGCGAGGTACAAGACGAATTGCTTGAAAGTTTGAAAGAAAAATACGGTGTATAAGGGGGAATTGATTTGACGATTAAAGAATGTAAAGAATGGCTTTCGAGAGCGAGAAAGACGGACGAGGAGATTAACGCATTGATTTTGGAGCAGGAGCGAGCATTGACAAACGCAACAAGCACTGTGGCTCAGTCGGGCAGTGAAAAGGTGCAGACGTCAAACGTGAATACTTCGGAGAATAAGTTCATAAGCTATGCCGCTTATTCCGAATTGATAGATAAACGCATTGACAGACTGTACGAGATTAAAAAAGAGATTTTGGAAAACGTGAATAAACTCGACGACGCAACACTTCGGACTATTCTTATTCTGCGTTATCTAAATTTTCAAACATGGGAAATGATTGCGTGTAAAATGAATTACAGTTATATGCAAATATGTCGTCTGCACGGCAAGGCTTTGAATTTAATTAAAGATGTTATAGAATGTTATATTGCACCTGTGATATAGTATATCATGAAATAAGTAACATAAGCGGTGTATCATCGTGAGATGATGGGTGAATATCTCGTGTAATTGGTGGGAATTGAGATATTAAAAAAATTATTCTTCTAAAAAAGGAATTTTGTGTGATATTGTCGAATTATATACACAAATACAATTTTACGGAGGATAATGGAAATGGATTGGAATACAGAAAAGTATACGGAGTTTAGACAACAGTATGAAATTAAATACAGGTATTATGATAACATACAATTAGATGCTGAGGAATTTAACTTAAGAGAACAACTTGAAGAAACAAAGCATGGTAGCGATATTATTTATTATAATATTGCATTAGCATATTTTGCGGCTTTATTAGTTCTTCCACAGGTAATCGATGAGAAATTTGGTATTGATCCATCAAATCTTAGTGCACTAAAATTATTTGTGGTAGGTATAGCTTGTGTAGGATTATTAGTATTACTACTAGTAAGAGGAATATTTATGAACATTGGAATCTATAAAGATAAGCGATACAGATTAAGATTGGAAATATTGGAAAGAGAAAAAAGATACAGGAAAGTAAAAAAATGATCAAAGCAAAGAAAGCTCGTTCTATTCGATAGAATGAGCTTTTTCTATATCTAAAAACAGGAGGTGAAATTCATGGCAAGACCAAGAAAGATTACGAAAGAGACAGTCCAAAAACTCGAAGAGGGATTTTTGATGGGGTTAAGTGACCGAGAGGCTTGTATTTATGCGGATATAGCGGTAAGCACATTATACAATTACTGCAAGAAACACAAGGAGTTTTCGGAGCGAAAAGAGCTACTTAAAGACAATATCAAAATGAAGTCGAAATTAAACGTTGCACACGGGATAAAAAAAGGTGATATTAATTTGTCGTTATGGTATCTTGAACGCAAATGCAAAGATGAATTTTCACCGAAACAGGAAATAACGCACAGTGGCACAATGGACATAAACAATCCTATGGCAAATCTTACGACTGACGAATTAAGGAAGTTGATAGGTGATGGATAAAAACTTAATAATGCTTGAGGCGAAGAAAGAACTTGCACGACGCGAGTTCTTTTATTTTTGCCATTTAACCGCACCGTTATTCTACAAGCCGGAGCGAGAATTTCTTGTCAGACTATGCAATGAAATGCAATCGTTTTACGAAAGTGACGAAAACGCATTGATTATCAATTTACCGCCGCGTCACGGCAAGAGCCGTACTGCGTCAATGTTTGTCGAATGGGTACTCGGCAGAAATCAAAGTGAAAAGATAATGACCGGTTCATACAATGAAACACTGTCAACCACGTTTTCAAAAGCGGTGCGTAATGCCATTCAAGAGGAAAAAGCGGATAAGGATAAGATTATTTACAGTGACATATTTCCGAATGTGAAAATAAAGCAAGGCGACGGAGCGATGAACTTATGGAGCCTTGAGGGCGGTTACAACAACTATCTTGCCACATCGCCGTCCGGTACTGCGACAGGTTTCGGAGCGAGTTTACTTATAATCGACGACCTTATCAAAAATGCCGAGGAGGCATACAACGAAACAGTCAAAGAAAAGCATTGGGAATGGTTTACGAACACAATGCTTTCACGACTTGAAGAAAAAGGCAAGATAATCATTATAATGACACGGTGGGCTTCGGGCGACCTTGCGGGACGTGCGATTGAGTATTTCAGCGACAACAACATATCTCACAGAGTAATCACGATGAAAGCCGTTTGTGATGACGGCAATATGCTTTGTGACGAAATACTTTCACGGAGCAGTTACGACTTAAAGATTAAGGCAATGGGTGCGGACATAGCAAGTGCGAATTATCAGCAAGAGCCGATTGATTTGCAAGGCAAACTCTACACAACGCTTAAAACATACGACAGTTTACCGCCGATTACGCAAATACAATCATATTGCGATACCGCCGATACAGGTGCGGACTATCTCTGCAACATAATATACGGCATATACGGCAAAGAAGTATACGTCATAGACGTGTATTATACCGACGAGCCTATGGAGGTTACAGAGGGTGAAACGGCACGTAGATTATACGAGAACAACGTCAACCTTGCAAAGATTGAAAGCAATAACGGCGGACGTTCGTTCGCAAGACGCGTGCGTGAAATACTTGCCGAAAAATACGGCAGCAATTTTACAACGGTGAAATGGTTTCACCAAAGCAATAACAAAGAGGCACGAATATTATCCAACAGCACTTGGATAATGGAGCATATATATTTTCCTTGCGACTGGCACATACGTTTTCCCGAATACTATAAGGCGATGACGACATATCAGCGTGAGGGCAGGAACAAGCACGACGACGCACCCGACGCAACAACGGGTATTGCGGAAATGATGAACAGGAAAAAAGGCGGACTGTCAATTTTAAAGTAGGTGATAAAAATGGATTTGGAAACAGTGAAAAAGTTGATAAAAAAATATATACCCGGACACGAGAATTTTATATCGAGAGTGCAGACGGCGGAAAGGTATTACTTAAACGACAACGATATTTTGCACATAAAGCATAGTGAGGACGAAAAGCCTTTGAGAAATGCCGATAACAGAATACCATCAAATTTTCACGGCTTGCTTGTAGACCAAAAGTCCGCATATATGTTTACGTCACCGCCGTTATTTGATGTCGAAAATAAATCGGCGAATGAGAAAATAAGCAATATACTCGGCAGTCGATACACGAAAATATGTTCAAGACTTGCGATAAATGCGTCAAATGCGGGTGTGGGTTGGATTCACTACTGGGATAACGACGGATTTAAGTACGACGTTATAGACAGCAAGCAAGTTATACCGATATGGAGCGATACTTTGGAACACGAACTTACGGCGTGTTTCAGAACATATCAAGAGCTTGACGATAACGGTGACACTTATCATGTTTATGAGTATTGGACTGATAAGGAATGCAGTGTATTCCGTAAGAAGATTGGCGACGGTCTTGAACGGCTTGAAATGTATAATATGTTCAACGTGTATGACGTTGAAACAAACGGAACTGTATGTAACGTGTACAGTCATAACTTCGGACGTGTACCGTTTATTCCGTTTTTCAATAACGGCTTTCATCGTGACGACCTTACACCGATAAAGGGACTCATTGATACATACGATAAAACTTACAGCGGATTTATAAACGACCTTGAAGATATACAGGAGATTATATTTGTACTCAGCGGATATGAGGGCGAGAGCCTTTCGGAGTTTTTGACACAGCTCAAGAAGTACAAGACTATTAAGCTTGATTCGGAGGACGGAGCAAGCGGAGGACTTTCAACTTTGACGATTGATATTC
>OLOO01001405.1_pt1 | contig 16127 bp, 11 predicted proteins | sample 1672621 | NCBI WGS metagenome assembly OLOO01 (sample SAMEA3136706, study PRJEB25190) | human gut metagenome | biome: human gut; feature: human-associated habitat; material: faeces | place: Austria | collected 2013 | reverse complement strand
ATTATGTCTTCGTAAGAGAGGGTCTTAGAATGCTGAACAAAGGGGCAGCTCTTCCAGGAATGCTTATTCTAGGAGAAGCCTTAGGGATCTCATACTGGACAGAAGACAAATTCGGTTTCAACGCTGGGCCTTGTATCAACGCATTGGAACGTATGGAAAACGGGGCATCTCAATATGCCGTTGCTTTAATGGCTAACGGAAATAGAGAACGTTGCATAACAATCGCTGAAATCATGCGCAAATACAACGAAAAACGCAAATTAGCTGTTGAATATGGATGGCAGAAAGCGATGAAAGTTATTCAGTCCAGAGGAAGTGACGCAGGTTATCCTATTATTGAATACATTCCAAGATTAGACGATATGGAACTTGATAAACTCGAAGGATATATCGGAAATATCGTTAGCAGAGTAACGGAACGAATGAACCGCCCATGTGGACTATTTACAGATTCGACAGAAGAAATCTTAAAAGGTTCCTTCCGTTCTATAGAGGGCTATGACATTAAGGCTCATCTTGATAAATGCCAGGATGAATTTGTAAAATACGGTGGGCATGCAATGGCGGCCGGGGCATCTGTAAGAAAGGATAATTTCGAACATATGCGTATGGCTATGCAGAATTGCTCAAAAAAGCCTGTAGAAGCTGACAACGTCAAAACAGCTGGATATCAGTATGATGTCGCAATCAAAGATAGTGATATTAAAGAAGCAATTGAACTGGATCAACGTTTCGCACCGTTTGGAAACGCAAATGAACCTCTGATTTACAAAATTGAAGGATTCAACGTCGTTTACGATAAGGATGAGATAAAACGTCAAATCAAAGGTGGCGGCGTACGTTTAAAATCCATTTACAGTACAGCAGTTGGCTTTGGCATGTGGGACCTTGCAAAAGATATCACGCAACCGTGCGAATTAACACTATACGGAAAGATTTCGTACAACCATTTCAACGGAGCCGCTACACCACAGATAGAACTTGTTGGTCTTGAAGTCAATCAAGCAGCGAATTCGAAGGTATCTAAACTTCAACAGATGCTTGCAGAAGCATCAATAAGTCGCAACAATTAAAACAAAGAGCTGGGTATATTTTGCCCGGCTTTTTTGTTTCTACAAAAAGAACAAAACCGCAACCTATATTGTGTCTATTAATTTATTCCTATTTTTATCCCTAAAATTATTCTTAATTTATCCCTAGAATTATTGACAAATATATCACTAAGTGTTATACTATGTATAACAGATATGAGGAAGCCACTCATACCGGAACAATCTGCGAATGTGCAGACGTAATCAACTTAAAGGAGGAAACAAATTATGGCTATTAAAATCGCAGTGGCAAATCAAAAAGGTGGAGTTGGAAAGTCTACAACCGCAATTAACATCGCGGATGTACTCAGACTGGACGGGAATAAAGTATTATTCCTTGATCTTGATCCACAGAGAAACAGTACTACAACATATGGAGCTAAAATCGATGGTGAAAACACAATCGTTGATGTTTTAAAGAAAGACTGTACAGCAGCGGAAGCAATACAGCATCTTCCGCTTGGGGATATCATTGCTGGTGATCCACTTTTAGCACAGGAAAAGACATACTTCGATTCAAAACTTGCAAAGGAATTACTTCTTAAAAAGGCACTGAAAGATGTTGAAGGTGATTACGATTACGTAGTAATGGATACACCACCGGATTTAGGTGTATATATGGTCAACGCATTAGCGGCTGCTGATGGATGCGTCATTCCAATGAAGGCAGATAAATATTCGGCAGACGGTCTTGCGGGATTCATTGGCACAATCAATGACATTACAGATGCATTGAATGATAAACTTCGAATTTATGGAGTTTTATTATGTATGTATGATGTCCGCAACAAACTTGACCGAGATATCAAAGAAATACTCCCAGCTATTGGGGAAGAAAGTGGATTTCACGTATTCTCATCACCAGTTAGAATTTCTCAGGATATCAAGAATGTTCAGGCATTCCCCGATGAAATAAATGAGAACGGAGACGTTGAAGTTACAAATCGTTCATTAATTGAAAATTTTCCAAACTCAAACGGAGCATTGGATTACATTAAATTGGTGGATGAAATGAAAGGAGTAATCAATAATGGCTAGTAATACAAAAAAGAATACATCTCTTTTCGGTAATGTGCCAAAAGTAAATGCAGACGCAAATATTCAATCAAATACAGATATTCAGCCGGAAGCAAAAGAAGCTGTTCAACCAGCTAGTGATGAAAATAAAGATGCAATGGATTCATCGCTTGCAGCCCAGATTCAAAACAACCTTGCCGGGAAAAAGGCAGGCAAAGAAAAAATTTCTGGATATGTCCCCGTTGAACTCGCAGCTCAATTCAAAGCAACCTGTAAAGCAAATAAAAACAAACAGAGTGATGTTATTGAACAATTACTTAGACTTTACGTTAATAGTGCTAACATGTAAATAATCAACAAAAAAGTCTCAGAGAGTGAAAATCTCTGAGGCTTTTTCATGCTTGATAGCGTGAAAATTAGCTTTTTTCTGACATATTCTTATAAGGGATATCTTTCCCGGCTACAATTTAAAGAAAGGAGCTCTTGATAACACAAGAGGGGTGAAACATGAAAAAAACAAAACATACGCATTTTATATGTATTGCTTTGTCTGCAATATTAGCATTTGGATTAACAGGGTGTGGAAATAAATCTAGCGAAAATAAAATAGGAGTGGCCACATTTAAAAACATTGATCAGCTTGCAGATGGAGGATATTACGTTCGACACGGAGATGTTTATTATCAGCCGTACTTTGGACAGACTTCCTTTACGCCAGGTCGAGTAGCAAGTGCTAAAGACGACAAAAGAATTGCGTGGTATGGAGAAGATTACGCAAACATTCCAACCATGAAAAAAGGAGATACAATCGTGTATCATTCCACACAGCCTTTTACCGAGGGTGTTACTATTGAAAGATTTGAAGACTTTGGGTATACCGTGGGTATTTGTCAAATGAAAGAAGCTTCTTCGGGGAGATATTCGTTTGCAACAGATTCTAGAAACTTTAATGTGGATATCAAATCAGATGCTGGAACTCTCTGTCAAAACGGAAAAACAACAGCGATGTTTGATAAAATCGGTGGAGTTAATTTAAGAGCTGGTAATATTTCAAGAGCTGGTACAATCATTGGACTTTCGAAAGACAAAACCTACGACTGCGATATTTATATTGGTACAGACCTTCACGAATACAAAATCAAAGCAGATGTAAAAGCTCTTTGTTCTATGGAGGTTTTTGAAATCACGGATTACAGTTTCAACAGAAGCAAGACTATTACTTTTAAATTCCCGAATAATCTTCAAAGTGGATACTACAACATTGGAGGATTTGGGATTGTGCGCTATATTAATTCTGCAAAAGGAGAATTTTCTGAAAGTATGGATATGAATATCCCTAATGATATTGAAAATCTTTATGCAAAGGTAGATGAACCGTCAATAAATGACCTAGAAGATTATACAGAAGATATAAAAGAGGAAACGTTTACTTTAGACGAAGACACAGATGTTACAGTATCTGTTATCTATCAGGATTCAAAGGATTATACTGATGCCCCAGTTGTAAAGGTTGTTGGCTCTGAAGCCGCATACACATTAAGCGCTGGCAAAGATAACGAACTTACATCTTCATTATCACTTAAGAGCGGTACGTATACAATTAAGCTTATAGGACTTGGGAACCGAACATATTCTTACAGAGTTACAAAGAACAAACAAAAAGAAACAGAAGTTCAATCAGGAGCCGGGACAGGTTCAAATACAAAGAAATCAAATTCAAGAAAAACAACAGGAGGTTCTTCCCGTGGTTCTTCAATAGCAGACAAAATAAAAGAAGAGGAGGCGAAGGCTAATGGCGGACAACAATAGAGATGTTCAAATCGTCCGTATCATTCCTAAAACAAACTCAAAAGAAGATATTAGGAAAGTAAAAATTGGACTTGAAAAAGCAGAAATCAAATATCGCAGAAAGAATTTTACAGAGATCATTCCATACGCAAAAGGAACTAAATTCGTAGAACTTGCAACCACAGTTATTCAGGATAAAAGTGGCCCGTGGAAACATCCGCTGTTCCTTTTTCAAAGCAAACACACAACAACAATTGGTGTAGACGCGTTATGTCGCAAAACAAAAGACTTTCTTGAAGAAAAAAACCTGGAAAGTCCTTTGGATATTCTTTCTGTATCTGCAGGGCTTGAGAATGACTACCTTTGCGTAGTTGCTCTTGTACGTGTTTATAAAGAAAAGCCTAGGTTTGGAGACTTATACGATTATCTCGGGGAAGTATATGAAGTAGATACGGAAGGAAGGAAGAAAAAAAGCAAGCTTTTAGTTCCAGAGGGAGTCTATCACCCAATTACAGAAGAAGAATACGCAGATCATGACAGAAAACTTGCTATTCAAGATGAAATTCTGGAGAAAGCATCATTCGAACAGCCTTTCTTGAACAGTATTGACAACTATGTTCCAAGAAGACTTACAGAAATAGATGAAAGAACAGAGTTAATATACGACCTTTTAACAAAAGATATGCAGATTACACTCAAGATGGCTTATGAGGATTTCGTTGAAATATTCAATGGGTGTATGGACTACATTACGACATCAGAACGTGACTCTTATTACAATGTTTTAAGAGGAATCATGAGGAAAGATACATTTCAGGATGTTGTTGAAGCCTATATTCAAAGAACATATATTGAGACAAACAGATTACCTATTGAAGATAAGCCAGCTTTAATGAAAAAAATTGATAGAGCACTGTTTGAATTGTATATTGTACAGGACTTGATTGATGATCCAATGATTACAGATATTAAAATTACAGACCCTTATTCTATTAGAGTAAGAGTGAAAGGCAAGGCATATCTTTCAAATATTACCTTCATTGACGCAAACGACTACATGAGATTTATTTATGGAATCGCAGTTATGAATCGTATCAGTTTGGACGTTCCAAGCCAAACTTTTACGGATGAACAAGATGATAATTATATTCTTCGTTTTTCATTAACTGCCCCATATATTACTTGCTCAGGATACCCAATTATTCATATTCGTAAACTTCCAAAGAAAAAACTCTTATCAAAGGATCTTATCGAGGCCGGCATGATGACTCCTAAAGTAAGAGATTATTTGCTTGATTGTGGCAAGTACAGCAGAGGAGTTGTATTCTCCGGGCCTCCGGGTTCTGGGAAGACTACGGCAATGAACATGTTCCTTGAAGAAGCATACGAATCATCAGCAGAAATCCTGGTTATCCAGGAAAATGACGAGCTCTTTGCTTACAGAAAAGGCGTAATGTTTGAGCATGTTGTAACAAATCCACAGCCAGGGGAAGATGTCTGCACACTAGAAGATCTTGGAAAAATGGCTCTCGTTGCCGGTGCAAATGTGTTTGTAATCGGAGAAGCAAAAGGTGCAGAAATCTGTTCAGCAATCACACTTTCCAACTCCGGCTGTCGTACCGCTATCACAATCCATAGTCAATCGTCAACAGATACAATTGATAAAATGGTTGACCTCGCTCTTCGTGGTAATAGAAACACAACATATGACCAAGCTAAGCGTATGATCAAATCGTTTGAGACTATCGTCTATATGGAAGACTTCTGTATACAGGAAATTTCACAAATCATCGGATACGACGAAGTGAAAAAAGATATGATTTACAGAACGATTTATAGAAACCCAGATAGATACAAAGATAGATAATTCTATTTTTGAAGACTATATAAAACAGACAAGCGTCGGCCAATGAGTCGGCGCTTTTTTGTGCGTAAAGCTATGCAGCAGTCAGAGATTTAAAAAGTAAGATTATAGAAGTGAAGAGAAGATGGGCGCGAACATCCTTCTCTTTTTTTAAAATAAACTGTAAAGATGCCAATTTTTTTGAAAAGTTTCTGACATATATATATATTGCGAATCATTCACAGCATGCAAAAACAAAGAAGACATCCACGTATTGAACGGTGGAGTCAAAGCGGCTTGTTAGCGGAGTTCCAATAGCAAGCCGCTTAAGGGATACTGACTGCACTTCCTTGTCGTAAGACAGAAATTTATCGCTAATGTGGCCATAGGGCTGCTTGGTAATGAAAGTCCTGATTTAAACAGGTTTTTTTGTAACTCCAAAGCCTGAAAATGGTGTACGGTTACAGGCTACACCTGGCAATCAGAACCCCATGGGCTTGCCAGTGGGGCAGTCAGAGAGTGCCACATCAAAGCTAATCGTTGCCGATGTGGCACGTTCTTATGTTGTAATGATTTCAAAAAGAGAAAGGGGTGATGAATATGTAGGAGGATTGTTAAGTAACTAAAAAACAAATCAAACTTTATATTTTTTAAGGAGAACAAAAACATGAAGAAGACAAAATTTTCGAATCTGTTAGTAGCTGCAACGCTCGTTGTGGGAACTTTATTTTCCTCAGCAATGCCAGCATTTGCAGCAAGCAGTGACATCATCGATGATACGAGAACAGCTTCTGTTACTGTACACAAATATGACATTACAGCAGCACAGGAAGCAGGAGTTGATACCAGTTCATTCGTATCTACTGGAAAAGCCAACAATGAAGCAGAAGCGGCTTTACAGAAATATGCTTTAAAAGGGGTTGAATTCTCTTATGTTAAGGTAGGAGACATCAAAACATATCAGGCAACCGGGAAAGATAAAAATAGTGTTGAGGTTGTTTATCAAATTCCTGATGAACTTGCAACTATTTTAAATCTAACAAATCCAGTTACAACAATGGATTCTAAAAAATGCTACACAAGTGATGCAATCAACCAGGCCTTATCAAAAGCTTTAGAAACAAACACAGCAACAAAAGATAAATTAGAAACATATGCTGGCAAAAATGCTAAAGCAATGCCTTTAACTGATGAAACCGGCGCTAGTACAGTTACCGGATTGGATTTAGGATTATATTTATTCGTGGAAACAAAAGTACCAGAAAACGTAGAATATACAACTGATCCATTCTTTGTTTCATTGCCATCAACTGACGTAGACGGACAAGACTGGTTTTACGATTTAAATGTATATCCTAAAAACCAGACTACAACTCCATCATTAGATAAGGGTGTATCTGAAAACGGAACATACGCTGATACAGCAACAGCAAGCGAAGGTGACACTGTAAAATACTCATTAGTATCTAAGTTACCTAAAATCACTAGCAGCGCAACTTATTTAACACAATACACTTTTGAAGATACTTTATGTAAAGGGTTAAGCTACAACAAGGATTTTAAAATTGCATTCTATAGTGATAAAGAAGATGCAATGGCATTCAATGATAACAAAATCTTAGCTTTCACAGGTGATGACTTCACAGTTGATTATTCTGAAGGAGCTGAAGGCGTATCAACTGCTACAATTAAACCTACAGCATCTGGACTTGCTAAAATCAATACAACAGAAAAATTATCACAAGCATATATGAGTGTTAACTATTCAGCTAAAGCTCACTCTGATGGAACAGTTGTCATGGGTGATGATGGAAATGCAAATGACGTGACATTAACATATTCTCGTACGAATACAAAGGAATCACAAACAATTAAAGATAAAGCAATTGTTTATTTCTATGGTGTTGATTTAACAAAAGAGTTTTCTGACAACAAGGGAGATGCCACAAAAGTTCAATTTGTTTTAGAAAACAGCACTGATAACTATTTCGTAACAGCTAAAGGTGAAAACGGAGTTTACTTCGTTACTGGAACAGCTGCTACAGAAGCTGATGCGACTAAATTTGCTCCTGCAGGCGATGGAACATTAAAGATCTATGGGTTAGAAGCTGACACATATGATTTACAGGAAGTAGCAACTGATAAAGGCTATACTTTATTAAGAGACAAAATTAATATCAAGATTGGAATGACAGAAGCAATGATCGTTCCTTCTGAAGCCAACAAGACAGGTATCGTTAATGCAAACAAGGATGTTCAATACACAACTCTTCATAGTGGTACATCATATGTAGATCACAACACAAAAACATTGGATATCCTTAATGGTATGGTTGTATTAACAGTTACAAACCATAAGAGCTTTTTACCACCTATCACAGGTGATGGAGGCGTATGGGCCTTATCTATCTTAGGTGTTGTACTATCAGGTCTTTCAATTATTTACTTAAAGAGAGGTAGCAAAAAAGAAGAAATTAAATAATTAAGAAATTAGAAGGGAGATAGTACAAATATGTTTAAAAAGATTACAAAAGTACTGACTACAACAAGCCTTTTAATCTCTCTTATCTCAGCTGGGGTGCTGCCAGGCGCAGTTTACGCAGAAAATGGGGCACCCATAACAGCAGAGGCGTCTGAGACCACGGGAATAGCAGAAACATCGGAAGTGTCCGGGACTCCAGGAACATCTGAGACGCCAGAAGTAACGGAAGCTCCGGAAACTCCAAAGGAAGCCGAAGCTTCTAAAGCGTCTGAAGAAACAGACGCAAAAGCGGGGGCAGCAGCTAAAAAGGCGACTAAAGCAGCAGAAGCAGCGGAGACGTCAGATGAATCACTGTGCTTTATTCAAAATGCAAGAATAGATTCCGTGAAAGACGGAACGGCCCCATTCGATAAGGACAATGAAATCGGCAATGACGCAGATGACGAAAACAATATCGTTAGAAGCTTTGACTACATCAATTACAATATCGAGTATACAACAGGTCTTATTGACATTACACAAACGGTTGATTCTGCAAATGTCAGAATCGAAGCGGTCCTGGATAAGTCAACGAAAGAAGCAGAATTTAATGTCGAAACCTTAAACTGGTGCTTAGACAGAAAAATCACTTATTTTTACGAGGATGGGTCAGCAAACACTTCATATGATAAAAATAAGAACGTTGTAAAACAGGTTTTAACGGGATATCGAAGACTTGAGAATAATTCGCAGGTTAACAACATTCCGGGGACCGGATCTCTTACATTAGGTGTTTATGTGAAAGCCTCACAGAACGGAAGCATGATCAAGCCCGAAGTTTCTTTATGGATCGAGGGCAACAGCGAAGACAGATACCAGAAACTGGATATGCCTGTAACAGTAGTAAGTGCAGCACCAAAATACAATGTCAATCTAAGCAGAAGCGGCGGGATGAGCTGTCTTGGCTACTACAATACAGACACAGGAACAATTGTCCGCTCTGGCGATAGACCTGATGGAGACAGCTGGCACAGAGGCCGTCTGGAAAGATATTCACTAGCCTTGCAGCTTTATAATGACAGCGCGGAAAAAGAATTAAAAGGAATTGAGTTCCCACAAGGCGATATTACTTATGATCTTGTAATGAAGAGCGAAGTCAACGGAACAGATACTACCTCATCCAATGATTTTGCACCAGTATTATGGGATTACAAAATAAATAAGCAAGCCGAATATGGAACATTGGGACGCAATATGACGCCTCGAGGCGCTTTTTCACATGCATATTATGGACCAATATGTAATGGATCAGGTACGAACCAGATTTACAATGCTGGTAAAATTCAAATGACGCAGGATGCAGCCGAAGAAAACGTCTATCACGTTACCGTAAGGGACTATGAATTTGATTACGAAAATCTGCATTTTCCTGTTAGATACGCATGGTCTAATAAAGGAGAAGTAAGATATAGCGCTAATATCGGCAACTTTAGCTGCGGCGATGTTGAAGTCTTGGCACAATTACCAGAATCAGTAGATCGAAACAGCAATGTCTACCTTGACGTTTCAGTGAATAATTTTAAAGCTACATCCATTTCAGATAATCCTGTTAATAAAGAGGTTAAAGAAGATGATAATCGCAGCCGAACAAACATCAATTTAACACCGAGTGGCGGGGTTCAAAAATATCAAAGGTATTTAGATTCAAATAGAAAATATCTATCATCTGATTATAATACAGGGGATAATGTTGCTTACAAAGGAAATGACATCTACGTTGAAAGCTTTATAGATGGCAATGGTGAAAAAAGCTGGTCTGCCTTCAATCTTTTACAGAAGATAGACGATGAAGCGATCGATATCACTGGAAAATATAGCATAACCTATAATGATACTATAGACAACGGTACTTTAAATGTATTGTTTGGTGCCAAAAAAGACAAGACTGGCTGGACTGATGACCAGGAAATGCAGGACACCAGGGAAGAAGAGCTGGTCTACTTCAAATCTGTTGAGGATCTGAAAAGAGCCGGTTATACCTGTGTTGCGATTCTATATGAACTCAGGGACATGAAGACAGTTTGGATAAGTTCTGAATCAACGTATGCGATTATGCAAATGAGTGCTGCAGTCAAGACAGACAGCCAGGCAGGAAATGTATACCAAACAGTGAGTGATCTGCGAGTATGGGACGAGTATAGCGATACCATGTCATTTAGCTATAGCGATGTACCATACAACAGCAATGACAGATCCTATGGTCTTGTTACAAAGGACAATCCTATTGGAAACATCGAAGGATATACAAAACCGAACAGCAAATCGTATTCGAATTATATAAAAACATCTTACAAAGACGGGGTCATGTCAGGACACAATGGTTACTGGAATGGCAACTCATTACTTGTAATCGGATATAAATCCGGAGTGAAGATCGATATCAGCGATAAGACGGAAAACGCAAGTGGCGTTGTAACCCAGAAAAGCGTTTATGACCTTGACAACGGGGAAAGAACCGTTTCATATAAAGTCAGCCCGTCATTAAAGATGGATTCAGCCAACAAGGACACTGCGATAGCGAAACCCGATTATTACGCTGATTTGACGGTGAAAGTGGATATACCAAAAGGTTTAACATACGACATCGGAAGTGCGACAATTGCCCCGGAAAGCATCGTGCAAAACAAGGACGGCTCACAGACAGTGACATGGCTGTTGAAAAACCAGAAGGTAGGGGAGACGCTGGATACTTTTGATTTCACATGTACAATCGGAAAGGCCGGCACAGCTGAAGACGTAAGGAATAACGAGTCGTTTAAGGTTACAGCCGGCATTTCAGGAAAAGAAGACAAATGTGAGCAGTCAGCTGCTAACGGAAACTTAAGTTCCGTATCAATGAGTGTTATTCGTCTGGCCTCAACATCCATCTCGAAAAGAGCAGAAAAGCCATTAGCTGAAACAGGGGACGATTTAAAATATACATTGTATTATTCAAATACATCTACTACGGATATCCATACATCAAAAATAGCGGATATTCTTCCATATAACAATGATGGAAGAGGAACACGCTATTCCGGTGACTATCTTGTTAAAAGTGTAGCAATCAACTATAAGGATGCGCAAAGCTCTTTTGGAAAAAAAGATGTCGTACTTGCATACTCTAATAAGGATTATGGAGTAAATGATATTACAAAATTATCAGAAATGTCTGCGGCAACACTTTCACCCGATTGGACAAAAGTAAGCGAAACGAAGAAAGAAAACAACGTAATCCGCTATGATAACATCAACAAAGAAGCCAGAGCGCTATTTGTGGATATCGGCTTTGTTGCAGGCAACTCATACCTTAAGATTGATATTACATTGACTCCAAAGAAAGATGGCAAGCTGATGACTGACGGCCAGAACAGGACGCAGCAGCCTGGAGATGCTTATGTCAACTCATTTGCGCAGAACTCAGATGAACAGGCATCAATCGTTTATTCAAATGCTGCTCCAGTTAAAATAGTAAAAAGAAATATATCCGGGCTGGTCTGGGTAGATCTATCAAGAGATGGTATCCGCCAGGATAGCGAAAGCAGGATGGCAGGTGTCAAAGTTGATTTATACAGATTGACGCCGTCAAGATTTGATACAGCTGGACAGGGCGTTGAAATCCTAACGAAAGATGGCAGACAAACCGTATACAAAGCCTACAATGCCTTAGGAAACAAAATAGCCTCAATCTCAACTGATGAGCAGGGAAATTACGCATTCGAGGATCTTGAAGCGGGCGATTATGTCGTGTATTTAGATAGTCTTAACAAATACTTTGATATTACACTCAAGAATGCAGGAACAAACACTGATATTGATTCAGACGCATATGGTGTAAAAAACAGCAGCGATATAGTAGACCGTGCGTATATAGGCAGCATCAAATTAGACAGTGCTGACAAGATGGTGGACTATTTATACGAAAGCACACATAATGACGTGGGCTTAAGCTACCGTCTTGGAAGCATTAAGGTTCATAAAACAGATAATGATAACAACAGTTTAAAAGGCGTTGGTTACCAGCTGTATTCAACTGATGCTCAGTACAGCCAAAATGCTGCTCATACCTATAAAGGTGAAAAATACTACCTGGTAAAAGGAATGAAAACCGGTGCAGACGGTGTGGCAAAATTTGAAGATGTGTCAGCAGACGGAAGCAGTAAATACATTATTATTGAAAACAAAACCGTTGCCGGACAAACATTGTTAAAGGATCCGATTGATATCGGTACTTTGCCAATGAAGGTTTTAACTTCACAAATGTCACCTAGCTATGACGGTTTATCATTTGTAGAAGGCGAATACACATATTGTTACGACGTAACATACGACATCAGCGATGGAGCCGTCCTAACTGCCCCAAAAACAGGGTATAAAGGGCATCTAGCTGTTACACTTGGAATTGCTGGGTTAGGCTTGGCTTTAATAGTTTTAAAGAAAAAGAAGTCAGAGAAAGAAAATTAATTAGAAAAGGAAAGAGAGGGAGATCAGGTTGGGTAAAATGAAAAGATACATCGGTATTATTATGTTGATTATTAGTTTGGCCCTTACTAGTTATCCCTTGATTTCAAATATTTTATACGAAAGTGAAGCAAGCTCTGCTATACAGGAATACAACAAAAAGACAGAAAAAATGACTACGGAAGAGCTGCAGGAAAATCAATTAGATATTGATCAGTACAATGCAATAATTAGCTCAAGCGGGGTGCACCTTACAGACCCTTTTATCGACGAGACGAATAACACTTTATATGGTTATAAGGTGCTGCAGGATAAAAGCGAGATCATGGCATATTTGGAGATCCCGGCTCTTTCTCTTACTTTACCTGTTTTTTACGGGACTGAAGAAGAGAGTCTGACACGAGGAGTGGGACATCTAAACGGAACAAGCATCCCGTCAAAAGATAAGACAAATCATTCCGTAATTTGTGGACATACGGGTTATTCAAAAGCCCGTTTATTTACTGATCTGGTCGAATTAAAAAAAGGCGATATGTTTTATATCACGATCAACAGGGAAAAACTTGCTTATACAGTTGATGATATCACCATAACTGAGCCTAGCGATGTATCGAAGCTTAGAATATATGAGAATAAAAATTATGTAACCCTGTACACGTGCACCCCTTATGGACAAAACACGCATAGGTTGCTCGTACGAGGGCGTTTAACACCTTACAGCAAAGAAAAGTATGAGGCGCAGCAAAAGACCTTCTGGGATAAAATATTCCAGTCATCATGGCTTAAGGAGTACTACAAGGCAATTATCTTGGGAGTCCTGCTAGTGTTGATAATCAACGTGATGTATAAAAAAATTTCTAAGGGTAAAAAATAAAGGCTGATTCCTGCATTATGTAGGAGTTAGTCTTTTTTTTTGTTTCTGATGGAGAGTATACATCGTGTCGAAAGATAGGTAAAACATACCTGTTTTGAGAAACTTTTCCGACATATATATAGATAAGTACACTTGGCTTTTGTGGCCAAGAATACAAAAAATAACTCAAAAAACAATGAAGAAGGAGTGATATCGATGCATTACGTATGTGGAGACATCCATGGACAATATGATGATTATATGCAAATTTTAGAACAGATAGACTTAAAGGACGATGATACTCTTTATATCATTGGAGACGCAATAGACAGAGGGCCACGTCCCGTTGATGTATTAATTGATATTATGAGCCGAAAGAACGTCGTGTTTACTATTGGTAATCACGAGCATATGATGATACAATCGCTACTTCATGAAGACAGCAATCAACTCTATTCATGGACATTGAATGGGGCAGAAACGACGTATAGACAATGGGACGAGCTTGACACGAATAAGCAAGCCGAGATATTAAACTGGCTTAATGAATGCCCGATTGTAATTCCAGACCTTTATGTAAATGGCAGGAACTATTACCTGACACATGCGTGTCATTTACCATATGCAGAAAGAAAAAGAGTAAGGTATTGCGATGCGCCGGTTTCAGAGATAGAGGAGATGGTCTGGGCTAGAACCTATCAGTATCCGGACCCAAAGAAGCTTGCAAAACGATATAGAAAATTATATCAGGCTTATCCAAACACAACATTAATCGTTGGGCATAATCCAGTGTATCGCTGTTCTTATGGAATACTGAAAAAGGATGGTACATGCCGCATTTCAAGAGCGTGTTCTGGACATCTCATCAATGTTGATTGTGGATGTGCAAGAAGAAAGCCATTGGGCTGTATTTGCCTTGAAGATGGTAAAGAATTCTACGCAAAACACAAAGAACCTGCAGATCTGTAAGAACAGAACATCGTAATGGATACGTGTTGTTTTGTTATAAATATACGTATACTTTGCGCTAGTCCGTATGGATTGGCGCATTTTTTTTGTTTCTGTATAACTTTTCCGACATATTATATACGTGAAAAAAAAGAAATGCTTTTATGAAGGAGGTACTAATTATGAAAGCTAGTTATCACAATGGAAGAGTGGGAAACACTCATCATAACGACAGGACTTTTAATCTCGATAAAGCCCCTCACATTGATCAGTCTCTCACACCTAAAAATCGTTACTTCTGCACGTTTCCAGGAGAAACTTTTACAAATGCCGAGAAGAAGTTTTACAAGCTCAACTTTCAGGATTGGTTAAAACAGAGAAACGAAGCAGCCGTAAAGCACAGACATCCAGAAAGAAAGAAGACTTCTGAAAACCTTCGCAAAGAAAAGCGAACTCGTCCTGAGGAAACGATTCTTCAGATTGGAGATCGTTACAATTTCCCAGACGATGACGGGGCAACTTTAATGGCCTGCTACAAAGAATTCGATGAATACAGACGAAAATATATCGGAAGACATTGCAAGACGCTAGACGTTGCTTTACATCTCGATGAACCAGAAGGAACTCCTCATATCCATGAAAGACATGTCTGGATGTTCGTAGATGAAAAAGACAAGATTGTTAAAATTGGACAAGAGGAAGCATTAAAACACGCTGGTATTGAATTACCATTCCCGGATCGCCCACAGTCTAGGACAAACAACAGAAAAATGACATTCGATGCTGTCATGAGAGAAAAGTGGTACGACATCGTAGAAGCGCATGGAATCGAAGTTGATCGTAAACCAGATAAAAGGAAAAGGAAACATTTACCAAAAGAACAGTTTATCGCATATCAAAAGGAACAAGAACGCGAGCAAGTAAAAGAGCAAAGAAAAGCTCCTTTGAAGTAGTTTAGGGTTTTTAAAAAAACTGGTTGGAATTCGATATTTAACTAATGTACCTGCAAAGGCTGATTGTTAAATAACTGGTTGGATAACCATATCCCTAATAATAAATATTGTTAAATAACTGGTTGAAACTTAGGACGGTATCTTGAATGATATCGTCCTGTTTTAATATACCGATTGGTGTAAGATTGTTAAAAAAGTGGTTGAAACTTTAATAAAGATAAAAGGCATCGCATATAGCAATGCCCTTAGCGTTATTCAACTTCTTCGCTGTCAATCTCGCCATCAGTAAAGATTTCACCAGTGATAGGGTCGAAATCGTAATCATAATCATTTGGATCGAAGTCATCGTTATCGTCATCTTCCATAGAAAAGCCTTCATAACGAAATACTGGACCTTTCTTAGGGATACCAGGATTCATCAATTATTTCCAACCAATTATTTAACAAAAAAATATTGTAAACATTTTATGAATTCCAACCAATCTATTTTTTAGAGAGTAGCACTCCGGAATTCAAATTTCTCATTTTCCAACCAGAAATTTAACATGCCCGTAGTTTAATACATTTCATAATAAACAATTCGGTCTGAAACTACGACACTTTAGTGTCGGTTTTACTTTTTTATATTGGAATTCAATAGATATTGTGTTATAATATTTCTAATGAAGCTACC
>OLOO01001393.1_pt1:5000-7500 | contig 16291 bp, 13 predicted proteins | sample 1672621 | NCBI WGS metagenome assembly OLOO01 (sample SAMEA3136706, study PRJEB25190) | human gut metagenome | biome: human gut; feature: human-associated habitat; material: faeces | place: Austria | collected 2013 | reverse complement strand
CTATCATCAATATCGTCACTATCATCAACAAGAAAACCCTTGGGCTTGTTAGCCAGGAACTTGTTCAGAAATACTGTAATGAAAGGAACATAGGAGTTTGTCGCTAGGTATTTGACCAAATAGGATCGTCCAGTTCCTATAGAACCTATCACTAAAATACCCCTAGAGAGGGATAGGGCTAAGCGGAGCGAAAAGGGTTTTCCATGAGATGGGAAATGAAAACTATTAGCCCCACAGGAGGTTTGTGAATAAGTGATTGTCTGATAATGAGCAAGGAATATCCGTCTTTCTGCTAAAGAGGATGTATTGAACTCATAATTCATTAGATACTTTTTATGAATGTCAACTAAGTATCGTAAGTAAATTGCTCCCGGTTGTTCAATCATTTGATAACCAGAATCATTCTTTGATAAATGATCACTATGAGTCAGACTCAATAGAATTTGATCAATCCTTTTTTCTGTCGTTAAGGTGGAGAACTGAACCAAGAATTCTCTTTCTTTATCATCAATCGAATCACTGTTCGAGACCCAGGATTCTATTTTATCATCAATCCAATCACCGTTCACGTTTTTTCTTTTTCTTATCAATGAATAGATCTCTTTACTTGTATGACTTAGATGTCTCGTATTTCTCGAAAAAGCGATTCGATTGATGGGATTTGGTATGATACTTATGAAATCGATGATATCGATGAGATTGATATTCAAATATTTCTTCTTAGAACGTATTGATTTGACCCCATAAGCGGGACCACCACCCCATAGCATGTTGCCGCCAGAAGCCCGTATTTCTTCTAGAGAATCTCCTAATTGTTCCACAGCAACTAGAAAGAGATTCTTTAACCAGAAAGAATTCAGTTCAGATGTAGGATACCTATCCAGAAGTTTTCGCAACTCAATCATGTATGATGGAATCATCAAAGATTTGACCTTTTCGAACTCTGTCTGTAACTCACTAGAGGCCCCGAAAACAAAGAGAAGACGTGTACAAGCGAGATATGCAGCAACAAGAAGAAGGAAAAGGATTGCATAGAGGAACTCCCGAACATTTGTCAGATGTGTCGATATCAATGGTGACTCATTATTTCGATGAATCATTTCTTCGGACAGAAGAAGATTATGTAAACACTTACTCGAAATATCACTTATCAGATTCCATTGTGGAAGACACAATTTTTTCTGAAGAATTCGCCATGATATATCTGATCCATGCATAATATCATGAAAAATGGATACAAATTTTTGGCTGCTACTTAGTATCGGCAATAGGTCTGAAAAAGTATCTAAAAATATCAAATTTAGATATTTGTATCCTGTCGAAGTAAGGAACCATGGCATATATGTTTGGAATATATTCCATTTTGAGAGAGTTGAAAAAGCACTATCTCGTTGAAAGGTTCTATACATCCGCCCTTTCTCAAGGCATTTCTTTAGACAAAGACCCCGTTTTTTCCTCTTTTCGGATGGTAAATATTTCTCATAACATGGAGTGTGAATCAAACCCATGTTTGAATTGAAATTGAGATACTGATGCAAGTTCTTCCCTTCTGAATCAGACAGATTCATATCTGAAAGAGGTTGACAATAAGTTCTTTCAAAATTGACTATTTGTCCCTCTGTTAGAGGTGTTCCAGAAATGTCTGCGATCGAGTAAATAGCTCTACGAACGAATGGATTGGATCGACTTGGAAAATGGAAAGATTTGTACAAGTTATACGTTTCGTCACCACTTTGTGGAAAAGCCTTAGGTATGAATATGTTAGATACCTGTGACTCGATTGCTGAAATAGTATCTCTCCCCCAAAAAGCATGTTTTTTTTTACCGACGCACAAAGAAAATATTTTGTTGCGAATGAACAAGATATTGAGGAATTGTCCATACGTAAAATCATAATTATTGATACGAGCCTTTTCCACATAAAAAGGGAATCCTTTGTTACAATAGAAGCAGAAGTGATGTGGATTATTCAAGAATCGAAGTCGATTTGCTTTATAAAAAGAAGATATCAATGAACTTCTATGAAATGGTTTCACGGGATTCAGCCAATTGTCTTGATCGTGGGATATCATTGAGAAATAGGAATCCATGTTATCAAAAGATTTCCTGCGATTATTTCTAGTATGGAATGAGTCAATCATCCACTTTGGTATCTTATTGAACAAAAATGGTGATATTGTTCCTCCATTGATCAAGAATTTTGATTTTTGGGAAGTATCATGATCATCCAATAAGAAGGGTTTCAATTTTTTCAAATGAACGATTTGAAGACCTATTGATTCTAACAACTGATTGCAGAGTTGATCATTCGGACCTTTCAATTCATAGATGTGGATCTCGGACCTATGAATGGGGATATTCCCAAAACTCACAAAGAAAAAAGGAAGTGAGTTAGACAAAAAGAGAAGAAACTTGGACAAAAAAAGAAGTAACTTGGACAAAAAGAAAGGAAGTGACTTAGACAAATCTTTTTTGTCGATAACCTCAGACCAATCAAAAT
>OLOO01001386.1_pt1 | contig 16355 bp, 13 predicted proteins | sample 1672621 | NCBI WGS metagenome assembly OLOO01 (sample SAMEA3136706, study PRJEB25190) | human gut metagenome | biome: human gut; feature: human-associated habitat; material: faeces | place: Austria | collected 2013 | reverse complement strand
AGATGACTGATAAAATAGTAAAAATAGTCTGGAAGCTATAGTCTGAAATCAGAAAAGAATCCCTGAGATCACAGTAAAACGACAACTTTATCAACTCTACATACGGCTTCCTGAACTGGAGAAAGATTGCGAATGAAAAGTTTAATCCCCCAGCTATGCTGGGGGAGAATAGTTTTATATTGCAACATGGAAGTTATGTTTCGCGACTCTGAATATATTTCTTATATTCTTCTTCAGACCAGCGCCGGTATTCGGCAGCTTCGTCGTTTTTACCCTGCTTTTCCAAAATCTTAGATTTGATATCATAAAGCCAGTATTTCCGGCAATTTTCTTCACCATAATATTCATATTCATAAGTAAAAGCCTGCTCCAACGCATTCGTAGCTTTTGTGCAGTCATTCAAATCAAGATAGGCTTCTGCGATACAGATATAGGCAGGTACACAGATACCAATCTCGTTAATCCGCAGGAAACGCCTGATAGCTTCTTCATAATATTGAATGGCCTTTTCTGTCTCTTTCATCTTAGTCAGTACACTGGCACTGTTGAAATATGCCCAGGCGATCAGCACATTGTCGTCTGAAAGCGTTTCTTTACGGAGCTGCAGAGAATGTTCAAAATAAGAAAAAGCCTGTTCAAAGTCATCTGTATGATATTTTGCCCATCCCATCATAGAATAACTTCTGGAGAGTTGCTGCTTCTTTTCTAAAGAATCCGGAAGGTCTTTCAGTAGGGAAAGGGACAACGCAGCTTCAGAAGAAAGTCCATCATATTGTTCAAGGCAGCGCAGCTGATTTGAAATGTAGTAGTGATACCAGCTGGCTTTCAGTGGCTCCGGATTCAGCGTCAGAAGCCGTTTCATGATGGCAATACTTTTGTCTCGTATAAAATATTCGGCATAAGCTTCCGCAAGATGTTCCATGAATGGAATATCAAAAGAGCGGGATGGACTGCACCATTTCAGATAGTAAGCTTCCGCAAGTGAGAGCAGGGTACGCTTTTCCGTTGACTTCAAATGTGTAAAAGATGAGAGCTGTCTGGTCAGATTCTGGATATAAATCTGGCAGTCATCTACAAAATCAGGATCATTTTTCTGAATGGTATTGACGATGAGCGGATGCAGGGATATCACATCGGTAATGTAATTATACTGGATAAAACTGGAATCAATCAGTTCATCTATCAACATAAAATCATCTAGTTCTGTTAAGTCAAAAAAAGTCTCTGTTTCAATACCTTCTACCGGAAGAAGTGCCATATTTTTCAAGATGGAGAGTTTTTCTTCTGTAAGGCTGCCCAGGTGGAACAGGTCTGTCATTACATTCAGGATATGTTCCATTACTATGTGAGAACGTCTGGGGGCAGGAGTTTCTTTTCCATTGAAAAAGTCCAGCATACTGGCAGGGGACATTCTGGAGGCTTGCATTTGTCTGGCCAGAAGTTCGATGCCGTAGGTGTGACGGGCAATCTTATCAAAAATCTGCAAGAGAATCATATCATCGCCAGACTGTAGAGGGCGTTTATAAAATTTCTGAAACAAAGCAATAAGATCTTCAGGATTGTCCATTGGATGAATGGAAAGTTCCTGATATCCATCTTTTTCACGACTGATGCGGGTAGTGAAAATTACAGAATATGGTCCCTCCAGAAGTTCCTGTGTGCGTTCATCTTCGGCATCAAAATTGTCGATGATAAGAAGTGTATGTTTATCACAGTGTTCTTTTAAATAATTCAGCTTTTTATAATAATAAGTTTCCCGTGCCTGAGGAGTTGTAAGGTCTTGTTTCTCATTTTCCAGACCATGGATGAGAAGAAATTGATCTGTGATGATCATATCTTCCAGCGTACTGTTGTAAGTGAACCAGAGAATGGTTCGGTATTCGTTCTGAAATTTCAGTCCATATTGTCTGGCAAGTTCACTTTTTCCAATGCCACCGGTTCCGCATAAAAATAATTTATTGTTGTCGCTATGAAGTAAACGGTATATTTCGTTAAGTTCAGATGCCCGGCCAACAAAATTTGTGTTGTGTACAAGGGTGGTACTGTGTATGCTCTGAACCTGAACGACCGGTTGGGCATTGTTGTTCCATTCACTGCTTTGAATCCAATAAGAAATTCTGGATACAAGGGCATTGATACGGTCTTCTTCTGGCGGTTCGGTACCATCCAGAAAATGAATCCGTCCAAGATAATACCGGACATCATCCGATATTTCCCTGTTATCGGTTCGGAAAGGTAACAGGCGGATGGATTCATGTTGATGGAACCGGTTAAAAGCACAGTCAATTTCATTGAGTACATGGGCAGAGTGAGAAGACTGCTCATTCATAACCAGAAGGAAGACTTTGCATGTATTGATTGCTTTAACAATATCTCCGGCATAGCTTGAATCTACATCCCGTGGGGCATACCAGCATTTGATTCCGTGACTTTCCAGTGCCGCTACAATATGTTCCACAAGTTCAGCAGATGAGTTTCGGTGATAACTGATAAATACTTCGTGCTGCATAAAAGCACCTCGTTTCTGTATTGATAATAATTCTATTTTAGCATATGACAAACAACGGGGAAACTGTAAAAACGGTGAAACCAAGGAAGTGGGACATTGACGTCCCACTCCTTTTGATATAAACTATTATCTATATGTCTATAGTAAAATATAGACGTTATATTATAGTTAAAAGAGTAAGGAGAGTACATACGAATGAAGAGTTTTTATGAGTGGTACAGAAAACACATCACCGGTGCGATTTTCGGCGGATTGATCCTCGGAATCCTGACCGGACTGTTTTTGGCGGGACGGTTTAAAGTGGTTCTGACTGCAACGAGTGTACTGGGAAGCATCTATATGAGTGCATTGAATATGATGATCTTCCCGCTGGTATTCTGTTCGATCGTAATGGGTATTGCAAGCATCGGAAGTGCCAGGACGACAGGTAAGATCACAGGAGCGGCAATGCTGTTCTTCCTGTGCACCACAGCGCTGGCAAGTTTTGTCGGGCTGATCATTCCGAGACTGATCCGTCTTGGAAAAGGTGTCAGCTTTAAGATGGCTACATCTGATATTCAGGCAACAAAGATGGACAGTATATTAGATACAGTGAAAGGACTGATTCCTTCCAATCCGGTGTCTGCATTTGCAGAGGGTAATATGCTGCAGGTGCTGGTATTTGCACTGATCATGGGATTTACACTGATCGCGATCGGAGAAAAGGGAGAGCCATTATTAAAGGTAATTGATTCTTGCAACGAAGCATGCCTGAAGATTATCAGTACGGTTATGTATTTCACACCGATCGGAGTATTCTGTACGATCGTTCCTGTCGTAGAGGCAAATGGAACAAAGACGATCGTATCACTGGCTACACAGCTGATCATCTTATATGTTGCGTTCTTTGGATTTGCATTTGTTGTATATGGCGGTGCAGTAAGCATTCTCGGAAAGACAAGTCCGGTGAAGTTCTTCAAAGCGATCATGCCGGCAGCATTGAATGCATTTGGTACATGCTCAAGTTCTGCAACGATTCCTCTCAGCAAAAGTTGTGTGGAAGATGAGCTGGGCGTACCGAATCAGATATCCAGTATCACAATTCCGCTTGGAGCAACTGTTAACATGGACGCAGTATCAATCTTGATGTCGTTTATGATCATGTTTTTTGCAAATGCATGTGGCGTACATGTCAGTATTCCGATGATGATCATCATCCTTTTGGCGAATGTTCTTCTGTCAGTTGGAACACCGGGAATCCCGGGAGGAGCAATCGCATCGTTTGCGGCACTGGCAACAATGGCAGGTCTTCCGGCCGGAGTCATGGGTGTGTATATCAGTATCAATACATTATGTGACATGGGAGCAACCTGTGTGAATGTAATCGGTGATATGGCCGGATGTGTCGTACTGAAAGAGAAGATAGAGATTGAAAAATAAAATGGAAATTACAGAAAAACAAAATAGATTAACAAGGACCTGGGTGGTTGCAGCTCTGGCGTGTGTCTGCTGCATTTTATGGGGCAGCGCAATTCCAGTGATCAAGACAGGCTATCGCATCTTATCTGTAGATTCTGCAGATACCGCAAGCCAGATCGTCTTTGCAGGTATCCGGTTTGCATTGGCTGGAATTCTGGTATTAGTATTTGCATCTATCCGTGAAAAACATATGGTTCTTCCGGATGGAAAAGTATTCCGCTATGCAATTCCTGTCTGTTTTGCACAGACCTTTGTCCAGTACTTTTTCTTCTACATCGGAGTAGCACATACCTCCGGTGTAAAAGGCGGAATTATCACAGGTCTTGGAAATTTTATCGCAATTTTAATGGCATGTCTGTTAGTAAGAAATGAAAAGATGACAGGCAGAAAACTTGCCGGCTGTATTCTCGGATTTGCAGGAGTCGTGATCATCAACATGACAGGCGGTTCTATGGATATGGGCTTCAGACTGACGGGAGAAGGTTTTGTGCTGATCGCACAGTTGTCCTATGGAGCATCGACCGTACTGATCAATATTTTTTCCCAAAAAGTATCACCGGTTATCTTAAGCGGCTGTCAATTCTTCATGGGTGGAGTGTTGTTGTTTGTAGTAGGAATCCTCATGGGTGGACATCTGGATCATATGTCTGTTGCGGGAGCGGTATTGATCCTGTATCTGGCGATGGTATCGGCTGTAGCGTATACACTCTGGTCAGTTCTGCTGGCACATAATGAAGTGTCAAAAGTAGCAATCTTTGGATTTGTCAATCCACTTTGCAGTGTGGTGTTATCGGCACTGGTTCTTGGAGAAGTAAGCCAGGCATTTAATGCGAGAAGTCTGATTGCACTGATTCTGGTATGTGTGGGAATTTATATTGTGAATTACAAAAATAAAAAGTAGATTTCGGGAAATATCTTTTTGAAAAACAGTAATGAAATGTAAATAAAGTAAGAGGCTGAGAAGTTCTTTCTAAAAAGAATTTTTACAGCCTCTTTTGCATGTCAGCGATATAGAGTTTACAATTTCCCTTCCGGAATCTTACTGATAATCGTCTTATAAATTCTGATCAAAAATGCCATAGACACAATAAATGATATCACTTCCGCAATCGGGAAAGACCACCATACAACGTGCAGTCCGCCAATCTTAGACAGGATATAAGCAGCAGGGATCAGTACAACCAGCTGACGCATGATAGATACGATCATGCTGAATACTGCTTTGCCGAGTGCCTGGAATACGGTACCGGCAATGATACAGAACCATGCGATCAGGTAGTGGATACCGATGATACGAAGTGCCGGAACACCAATCTTCAGCATGTCAGCAGATGCATTGAACATTCCAAGCAATACCTGTGGGATACCCTCAAAACAGAGAAATCCGATAAAAGTAAGGCAGAATGCAGTTGTCAGACTGATCCTGATCGTCCGGATCATACGCTTTCTCTGTTGGGCACCGTAGTTGTAAGCAATGATCGGTGTGATACCATTGTTCAGTCCGAATACCGGCATGAAGAAGAAGCTTTGAAGCTTAAAGTATACACCGAATACAGCAGTTGCGGTAGAAGAAAACTCGATCAGGATGCGGTTCATTGAATAGGTCATGATTGATCCGATAGACTGCATAATAATAGACGGAATACCAACTGCATAAATGTGTCCGATCAGGCTTATGTCCGGACGGAATCCTTTGAAGCTTAAGGACACTTCATGGTTATATTTGTGATTGCAGGTTCCGGCTACGATGCCGGCTACGCACTGTCCGATGACGGTGGCAACGGCAGCTCCGGTTACTCCCATCTTCGGGAATCCGAGAAGTCCGAAGATCATAATCGGGTCAAGGATGATATTGGTGATAGCACCGCATAACTGAGAAGTCATACTGAAGATCGTTCTTCCGGTAGAAGTCAGTAATCGTTCAAAGAAAATCTGTGTAAACAAACCAAAAGAAAAGATCATAACTGTACTCAGGTAATCAATTCCGAGATTCATGATCTCGACATCTGCATTTCCAATCTGGCTTGCATAGAACGGTTTTACAATCGTAAAGCCAAGGATTAAAAATACGATGTAACTGATGGCATAGATAAATGCTGCATTATCAGCAATCTTATTCGCCTTTTTAAAATTGCGCTCTCCAAGGGATTTTGACAGGAGTGCATTCATGCCGACACCGGTACCGGTAGCTACCGCAATCAGAAGTGTTTGAAGCGGAAAAGCTAACGAAACGGCAGTCAGCGCATTTTCTGATAATTTTGCTACGAAGATACTGTCAACGATGTTATAAAGTGCCTGTACCAACATGGAAATCATCATTGGCAGGGACATGTTAAATACTAATTTTCCGACGGGCATGGTTCCCATCTTGTTTTCTGCTATGGGAGCAGATGATTGATTTTCACTCATAAATCTCTTTCCTCCACAGTGACGCCGGCAAACCAGAGCGCCTGTTCATACAATTTCATTCTGTCTGTTATCAGACCCAAAAACATATATTAACATGAATGTGAGAAGGATTCAATCATTTGAATGCAGGATTGGACGATATTCGTAGCTCGGTATAAAATCCTTCTTATCATATAACGTATCATAATATTGGAAGATACGATCCATTACTTTTGGAATCTGTGTCTCATCCGGTTCATACAGAATGAGCAGATACTGCATGGAACTGTAGCGGGTACAGATATCTACCTTACGGATTTTTTCATGAATGGCCTGTTCCATACATGAAAGGGCATATTCTCTGTTTTCCGTATATGTGACAGAGCCGGGTGCGGTGTCGATTGAGACCATTATAAGGAAACAGTGATGTTTATAGCGCTCATTGAGATGGTTCATGTATTCATATATTTTTGCAAATTCCCGGTAATCAAGGTTCAGGGCACCATTGTAACGGCCGCTTTCGCTCAGAGCATGGGCAATTAATCCTAGGTCTTTGCCGGTTACTTCGTCTTCGGAAAAATCCAGTTCCATCTGCTGATAGAAGAAAAATCCCTGCTTTCCGTTTTGTTTTACATGATAGAGTGCTTTATCGGCTTTGGAGTAGCAATCTTCAAAAGGTTCGCCCTTTGTACTCAGATATAATCCTGCGGAGATAGAAGCATATTGGATCTCAGGGTCTTTTGAGGTGGCATGTTCGAATTTTTCAAAAAGATCTTGAATGAATGCTGTCACCTGTTCCTTGTCTGTTTCAGGAATGAAGAGCAGGAACTCATCACCACCGAGACGGCATACGACAGAATTCTGTGAGGACTCCGTAAGAAGCGTACCAAGAACTTTCAATGCTCTGTCACCTGCTTTATGTCCATGGATATCATTGATCTTTTTCAGATTGTCCATATCTATGAAGATGAGGCATCCGCTATATTGCTGCATGAATTGTGCAGTGAGCTTTTCACCTCTGCTCCGCATCGGAAGTCCGGTGAGGAAGTCAAAGCTTTCACTGTCTTCCTGCGTCTGTAGTGTAGACATGACATTTGAAACGAAATTTTCAATCTCATTTTCAATAAATGGAAGTTCAGGATCATCCTCCGAGAATTCACAGTGTTCACAGATATGGACTCTGTCATCGCAAAGCAGATTCAGGAAGATGTCTGTAAGCTCCGGATCAAACTGAGTGCTTCTGTTATTCTCAATTTCTTTAAAGATCTTTTCCGGCGGAAGTGCATTCCGGTAGATTCTCTTGGAATTCATGGCATCGTAACAGTCGGCAATAGCCACGATGCGGGCGGAAAGAGGGATATTCTCTCCGGCAAGTCCGTCCGGATAACCTGTTCCATCATAATGTTCATGATGTGAACGGGCAACTTCGGCAACATGAGGAATCAGAGAAATGTTCTTTAGAATTTCGGCACCGATAACAGTGTGTTCTTTGATAACGGAATATTCTTCCGGTGTAAGGCAGGCAGGCTTGTTCAAAAGCATATCCGGGATACCGATTTTACCGATGTCATGTAAGTGTGCGGCATATTTCAGATTCATGATCTCTTCGGAATCCCATCCCAGTTCATTGGCGATCAGAGCGGCATATTCAGCAACGCGGTGAGAGTGCCCACGGGCATATTCATCCTTTGCTTCAATCGTAGTAGAAAGAGTCTGGATCATCTGAAGGGATACTTTCTCCATCTGACGTTTCCGTTTGGCCAGTTCTTTTTTCTGACGCTGGAGTTCTATCATATGTATATTTTCTGCGGTGCGAAGCACATTTAAAGAGAAAAGAATCATCATGCCGATTCCGACAAATATACCGGAGAGAGATACAACAAAATAAGTAGAGATCCCTTCGATCATGACAGAGATTGTAGCAGCAAGCAGTCCGGAGAATGCAAGCAGATTCCGGTGCTTTTTATCTCTCTTTAGATCCAGTGCAAATGTGAACAGTACTACAAATACAGTAAGAAGGAGGATGGTATGAGACACAAAAAGCGTCTCGATATAATCAGCAATTCCTGTAAGATGCAGAATGGTACTGATGATGAAATTAAAAATTGCAAGCCATCCTATCGGAAGATAGAGCTTGCGGTATTTTCTATGCTGTACCTGATCGGCATAAAAGAGTACCGGAAGAGGGGAGAGCATGAGAATAATAAAGCACAGAGTGGCAAGTGCGGAGGAGTGCGGAACCAGAAGCTGGCGAAATTTTGATTCGCCGAGCATCCAGATCGATCCCATAAGCATGCACCATCCAAGATATTCCATGTCGAATTTGGTATGATAGATAAGTCCGAGCATGATACTGAAGATAATGGTTATCACACTTGCAAACAACAGGAAAAATGCAATGATTGTTTCCATGCCGTATTGTGTGAACAGGAATTCCCATATATCGATCTTATCACCGCAATATACCGTATTGACAACACCGGAGTATTGTTTGGTATTGGTGCGTAATTCGATACGCAGTTCTTTACCGGCATCTGCATCAGATGTCTTACAGAAAACATAACGGCTCGCAGAATTTTTGCCTGCAAGTCTGGTATCTTTGGTGTCGTATTCGGAACGAAGTTTCCCATTAATATAAAAGCGTACACTCTGTAAAGAAGAACGGACAGCTAAGGTATTACTGTCGTAATCTTCCGGTAACGTAGAGGTGATTACCATAGTATCTTCCGGTGATACGGAATATCGTCCGGGAACGGTAATTTTTTCGGAACTGCCGTCGGATTTCTGCCAGGTGAACGAACCATGATAAACTGGCATACCGGACACTTCGTTTATGTCTCTTTCGTTGGTCCCGAATGCCTGAAGGATAAGAAACCAGACGAGTATGCCGGACATAAGAAGATAAAACAAATATCGTATTTTTGTATTTTGTATGTATAGTTCTTTTGTCATGTCAGTCCTCCTGGAAGTACGATGTGATTACAGTTCAAAAAAGTCTTTGATCTGATTCAGAATAATGTCCATCAGCCGTATGCGCGCCTCAATGCCAGCCCATGCGATATGTGGTGTAATTAACAATTTGCGGCTGTCTTTGATCTGAAAAAGTGGATTCTGCTCACTCATCGGCTCCTGGCATAAGACATCCAGACCGGCGGCAGCAATCTCATCTGTTATCAAAGCATCATATAAGTCCTGCTCTACAACGATCGGTCCACGTCCGAGATTCAAAAAGATGCAGGATTTTTTCATCTTTGCAAATGCATCTTTATCTAGAAGATTTTCAGTATATTCATTCAGGGGAGCATGGACAGAGATGATATCTGAAGTAGTAAGCAGTGTATCAAGATCAACCTGAGTGTATCCGTTCTGGGCAGGTTGTCCGGAAGCAGAATAATAGATTACATGAGCGCCAAATGCCTCTGCGATCTGGGCAACACGGCGTCCGATAGCACCAAGCCCGATGATGCCCCATGTCTTGCTGTTAAGTTCTGAAAAATGTTCGGAAAAATGAGTAAAACAGGTGTCATTGATATAATTTCCATTTTTTACATAATCGTCATAATAACGCAGCTTTTCAAGAAGATAGAAAAGCATGGCAAATGTATGCTGGGTTACTGTTTCGGTGGAATATCCGGCAACATTGCGCCAGGCAATGCCGCGGGAAGCCAGATAGTCTTTATCCAGATTATTGGTTCCGGTAGCAGTAACACAGACAAGCTTCAGATGCGCTGCGGTATGGATTGTCTGTTCGTTAACAGGAACTTTATTGATAATCAGAACATCTGCGTCCTTGACCCGTTCAGGTGCTTCTTCCGGTGTGGTAAAGTCGTATCTGGTGACCTCCCCAAGTGCGTCGAATCCGGAAAGGTCAATATCATCACCGATTGTTTTTGCGTCTAAAAATACAATTTTCATAATAGGTTCATCCTTTCATAATGAAATCACTGCTTTACCGGATACAGATATATACCATATAGGAAGCATATAAGATAAGCATGATGATTCCTTCCTTGCGGTTGAGTTCTTTTGAAGTCCATGCAAAGATCAGAGTTATCACACTGATCACGATCAGGACAGCAATGTCGATCATGTTATCCCAGGCGAAAGCCACCGGACTGATTGCTGCGGCAACACCGAGTACAAGAAGAATGTTAAAGATATTGGAACCAATGACATTTCCGAGCGCCATATCGACTTCATCTTTTCTGGCGGCAACAATGGAAGTGACAAGTTCCGGAAGGCTTGTACCCATGGCAATAATGGTAAGTCCGACCAATGTCTGGCTGAGTCCCAGGCGGACTGCAATCGCAGAGGCTCCATCGACGACAAAATCACCGCCGTACTTGATCGCGATCATACCTCCAAGAATGAAAATGAGACATTTCCATGCCGGAAGGAGATTGATATGTGAGGTAACCTGTTCAATCTCTTCTTCAGAAAGAGAGATTCTTTCTTCTTGTATAGAAGAAATAGCATCAGGTGTTGTTGTACGGCGTGCTCTTTTGACTGAGCGGATCATCCAGAGCAGATATCCGGTAAATATTATAAGAAAGAGAATTCCATCGATTCGTCCGAGTGTCATACCCAGATATCCAAGCAGCAGTAAAAGTCCTGCACAGAAGATAGATAATGGGAATTCTTTCTGTAAAGTACTTTTCTGAACGGCAAGCGGAACAAATAAAGTACAGACACCGCATACTACCAGCAGATTAAAAATATTAGAGCCAACCGCATTGCTGATGGCAAGGGAATTATTGCCGGTCAGGGAAGCAGTTACACTGACTGCACATTCCGGAAGGCTGGTACCCATGGCTACGATGGTCATGCCGATAATCATGGAAGGGATCCGGAGCCGCTTTGCTACGGCAGAGCTGCCTTCTACAAAGAAGTCGGCACCTTTGATCAACAGGACAAATCCGACGATTAATATAATGAGTGATTTTAATAATTGCATGTGATTCTCCTTTTTTCCGTTTTTAAACAGATATTAACAGCCGGCAAAGGCTGTCTTCTTGTAATTGTACCATAAAATCAAACAAAGAGGAAACAAGTGCCAGTGTTAATGTATATAAATTATTCTTTCCAAATGCATGGATTTACTGTATATTTATATGGAAAATAAAACAAGAAGGAGAAATACAAGTATGTTAAGTATGGTCATTGACAGCATCAGTTCATTCATGTACAGTAAATTGCTGGTCATTATGTTAATCGGAACTGGTGTGTATTTTACGATTCGGACGAGATTTCCGCAGGTGCGGCTGTTTCGCAGCGCCTGCAAAGCGGTAATGGAGAAACCGGATGATGAAGATGCAGTCTCTTCTTTTCAGGCACTGATGGTCTCCACTGCATCGAGAGTTGGAACAGGAAATATCGTAGGCGTATCGTCTGCAATCTGTATCGGGGGATTTGGAGCCGTATTCTGGATGTGGGTGATCGCAATTATTGGAAGCGCATCCGCGTTCGTGGAGAGTACATTGGCGCAGATTTATAAGAAAAAGGGTGAGGACGGAACATGTTACGGAGGACCGGCGTATTACATAGAGGCTGCACTTCGGTGCAGACCGTTGGCAATTGCATTCTGTATTGCCATGATCGCGACATATGCATTTGGATTTAATATGCTGGCATCTTATAACCTGCAGTCTACATTTGCAGGATTTTCTTTTTATCATGCAGATGTGACACCGTGGATCATCGGAGGGATTCTGGCAGTTCTGACAGGATGGTGTCTGCTGGGCGGCGGTTCACGTATTGTAAAAGTAACTTCGATGCTGGTACCGGTTATGGGTGTGGCATATATTGTGGTGGCTTTGATCGTGGTTGTGATCAATATCAGATATATTCCAGATGTGTTTGCAACGATTTTCAGGGAAGCATTTGACTTTCAGGCAATCTTTGGTGCATTTGCCGGATCTGCCATGATGCAGGGAATCCGCCGGGGATTATATTCAAATGAAGCGGGGATTGGTTCTGCACCAAATGCGGCTGCATCGGCAAATGTCACGCACCCGGTCAAGCAGGGACTGGTTCAGATGTTATCGGTGTTCATTGATACCTTATTATTATGTACGGCAACTGCTATGATGTGTATGTCATCCGGGGTAGCCCCGTCGGAAGCATTGCAGGGAGCACCATGGGTACAGGCTGCATTGCAGGAATCACTCGGAACGTTTGGTCCTGTATTTATTACGGTGTCTATGGTATTATTTGCATTTACAACACTGCTCGGCAATTGCTTTTACTGCGATAATCTGCTGACATATATTCATAAAAGTCAGCCCGGACGGCATTTCATGATGGCATTCCGTGTGGTATGTGCGCTTGTTGTATTCATGGGAGCCGGAATGGAGATGTCCATGCTCTGGAATATCTCAGATGTGTTAATGGGAGTGATGGCGATCATTAATATTCCGGTGATCATCCTCTTATCAAATACGGCACTGAAAGCACTCGGTGATTATGAAAAACAACTGAAAAAGGGTATGAATCCGGTATTTAAGAGTACGGATATCGGAATGAAAGAGAAAATGGATTGCTGGGAGTAGAGGAGGTGACAGCTATGTATTATGTACCGGACGGAACAAAGGAATGCGGATATTACGAATGTAAGAAATGCGGGAATCGTTTTCTGTCCCTGCAGACGATGAAACGGATCCCGTGTCCGGACTGCGAGCAGGAGATCGATTACGAGATCGGACCGGATGAATCTCTGGAAGATGTGCTGGATACGGCAGAACTTCTGCAGAAGATCGAAGGCACAGAAGAAGTTGCGAAGATGGATGCGCTTCTGAGCCTGGCGATTACCGGCGGGGATTGTAATTGGATTTAATTGGGATTTAATTTATTAACTGGGAAGCGGCCTCTCGGTCCTTGAAGGAAACAATAGATAAGGATTCTTGTTCAGGTTCCATACCATAAGAAACACTAAGAGAGTCAGAATCACCTAAAAGCAAAGGAACTACGCTCAAACTCGGCGTTCGCCTCAAACACGTTCGCTTCGTTCCTTTAACGGTGCTTCTGACTCTCTAATTGTTTCTAACGGCATTCCACATTCACAAGAATCCTTATCTATTGTGTCCTTCAAGTCGTGACTGACTGCGGATGTTAATAAATGAAATGCCCGGAAGTGTAACCCGGTGTAGGCCACTACGGTTACGCATTTGTCATTTCATTTGTAAGGCATTTGACACACACGCCCTTTTTGTATACCTGTAGATTCTATCTACTACTGAATTAACTCTTCCGCATGTTTAAGCGCGGCTGATATATTTGGACAGAAATTCTCACGTCCAACCAAATCTACGAATCCGGATTTTTTCATAACATTCAGAGGCTGTTTATTTACATGCGAGAATACCAGCGTAATTCCTTTATTTTCACATACCTTTGTAAGATTGAATAATGCGTTCATAGCAGTACTGTCAATTGCAGGAACACTTCGCATACGAAGAACCAGACAGCGTGTAAAGTCTTTGACAACAATGTGTTCGATTGCATCTGCAGCGCCGAAGAATAATGGTCCGGTGATTTCGTAGACACGGATCTGCAATGGCAGTTCCTTCAGTTGTTCATCAACATCCGGGGTGTCATCATCTACATAGACCCAGCTGTCTACATGAGTTTCTTCGCTCATACGTTTGATGAAGAGGAGACATGCAAGTACCATACCGATCTCAATCGCAACCACCAGATCAAACAGGATGGTCAGAAGGAATGTGGTGAACAATACAATGATGTCGCTCTTCGGAGCGGTGCGCACCAGATGGGTGAATGTACGCCACTGGCACATATTATAGGCAACGATGAACAGGATCGCTGCAATAGTCGGCATCGGGATCATTCCGGCAAATGGCATCAGGACAACAAGTACGATGACCAGTGTGACGGAGTGGACTATTCCGGCAACGGGTGTACGTCCGCCGTTTTTGATATTGGCAGCAGTTCTTGCAATTGCACCTGTGGCAGGGATTCCTCCAAATAAAGCAGAAGCAATATTACCTGCACCCTGTGCAACCAGTTCCATGTCGGAACGGTGCTTCCCGTTGATCATTCCGTCTGCAACAACGCAGGAAAGAAGTGATTCGATGGCAGCAAGTACAGCAATGGTAAATGCATTTGGAATCGCATTCTGGACAATCTGTACATTAACCTCAGGCAGATGGAATGAAGGAAGGGAATTGCTGATCGTGTAAAGATTCCCAATCGTGGAGACCTTAAGCGGCAGGAATTGTACCATCAGGATTCCGGCAATAACGGCGATCAGCGATCCCGGAATTTTCTTTAAGAGCATCGGTGAGATAATCAGGATCGCGAGACTTACGATTCCGACGATTAAGGCATCTGTGTTTATCGTAGAGATATTTTCTGCAAATGCTTTGAGTTTTTCGGTCGTTTCGATTGGTTTTACGCCGTCGGGATAAGTTATGCCGAAGAAATCTTTCAATTGCCCGATCACGATCGTAACTGCAATTCCTGAAGTGAAGCCCGTTGTGATCGTATATGGAATGAATTTGATCAGACTTCCAAAATGGCAGAATCCCATCAGGATCAGAAAGATACCTGCAAGGATGGTTGAAATCACAAGTCCGTCTAACCCGTCTTTTGCAACGATACCTGCAACGATAGTTGCAAATGCAGCAGTAGGTCCGGCAATCTGGACACTGCTTCCGCCAAGTGCAGAGATGACAAATCCTGCAACAATCGCAGTGAAGATTCCGGCTTCCGGTCCGACACCAGATGCAAGTGCAAGTGCAATGGACAGCGGAAGTGCAATGATTGCGACAATGATTCCTGCGGTCACATCTTTTACAAACTGGGCACGGTCGTAAGATTTCAGTGAAGTCAGTAACATTGGTTTTAATGAGTTCATGTGTTGATTTTACCCTTTCTCTCTTTTGTTTTATTCCTCTAATCTATAAAAACAACAATTTCAGTATAACATAGGAAGCAATTTGCAAAAACCGGGAACGGAGATGTTTATATTTATGTACAATTCCGGAAAAATAAAATCTCCGGAAACATTATGTTGGATTAAGGAAAAGTATCGAGGAAAAGCTTGAAATTCATATTCTGAGCGTTTATAATATGTTGCGGGCAGTTATATGCCGCACAAAATAGTTAGAAAATAAATAATAAAATTCAGAGAAAAAGGCAGGTGAACAGAATGGACGGTTGCGATAGTCATGGGCGAAGTAGCAGCATAGGATGGGAACAAAAAAGTTTATTAAGCAACAGTCGGTTCTGTTGGATGTAAGTATCACTGCGATATACATTATATATTTCTTTTATTTCTTATCCTATTTCCCAATGAGTATGACAAGTGAATAGTAGCAGTCGTTGATGGAGGATATGATCGTTACATATCCTGCAGTGTATTTGCGGTGAAGAAAACCGGGCAATCTGTGCCATGGTTATATTTCACGTGAGGAAAAAAGGGTAGGAGGTAAAGGTATGGAAAATAAAGATTACACAGTTGAAATACTGGAAATCATCAGAAGCAATACATCACCGGGGATTATGAGAAGCAGACTGGAAGATTATCATGCGAATGACCTTGCTGAAGTATTTCCGCAGCTGAAGATCACCGAAAGAAGAAAAATCTGTAGAATTCTGGATCTGGACATGCTTTCAGACATCTTTGAGCATATTGATGAACAGGCAGCAGCCGAATATCTGGATGAGATGGATATCAAGAAAGCAGCAGCAATCCTGTCTGCGATGGAGACAGATGCTGTAGTAGATGTTCTGCAGATGATGCCAAAGGAGAAGAAGAATCTTCTGATAGAATTAATGGATGACGATGCCAGAAAGGATATGGCAATCATCGCTTCCTTTGATGAGGAGGAGATCGGAAGCAGAATGACAACAAACTGCATCATGATCCGTGAGAATCTGACGGTGAAGCAGGCAATGAGCAGTCTGGTTGATCAGGCGGCAAAGAATGATAACATTTCTACGTTATTTATGGTAACGGAAGATAATACATTTTACGGAGCAA
>OLOO01001385.1_pt1 | contig 16379 bp, 23 predicted proteins | sample 1672621 | NCBI WGS metagenome assembly OLOO01 (sample SAMEA3136706, study PRJEB25190) | human gut metagenome | biome: human gut; feature: human-associated habitat; material: faeces | place: Austria | collected 2013 | reverse complement strand
TATCTAATAAATTATGAAGGGTGTTAAAATTGTCCTTGACATAGGGCCCATGTTATCGTCACAAAACTTATGTCAGAAGACCGCCGCCCCCCTTTGCGTGAATTTTCGCATAATTTAAAGAGGGGGCCTATAATTGTCCACGCAATAAATATCGCAAAATATGATAAACACTTACTAAAACGCATTTTTCAAATCGTCTTGAAAGGTGCGTTTTTTAGTTGGAAAGGTATTAAATTATGACAGATGAACAGAAAAAGAAAATTCGCAAAATGCGACTTGACGGGAGTGGCTACAAGCATATCGCAAGTACGCTCCTTCTTCCACTCAGTACCGTAAAAGGTTATTGCAAACGAAATGGACTTGTTGGTGTCGGACCCGTTGTGTCAATTAACAACGATATTTCCGTACAGCTTGGCCTTATTTGCAAAAACTGTGGTAAACGCCTGAACCATACCGAGGGCAAAAAGAAAAAGACATTCTGCACCGATAAATGCAGAAAAGAATATTGGAATTTGAAAAATGGAGGTAAGCTATGATTGAACATATAGAACCAAAAGCTACTGCAGGTGGTGTTTCGGTTTTCTGTGCCCACGATAAGATTGTGGAAACGGATGCACTTGTCGGCAATCCGAGGAATCCGAATAAACACCCAAAGGAACAAATAATAGCACTTGCAAAGATTATAAAACGGCAAGGTTGGCGACACCCTATCGTGGTATCGAACCGCTCTGGGTTCGTAGTAAAGGGGCATGGTCGTCTGCTTGCTGCAAAGGAACTTGGTGTGTCGGAAGTGCCTGTTGACTTTCAGGACTACGAGAGTGAGGCAAGCGAGTTTGCCGACCTCATGGCGGATAATAAAATACAAGAATTTTCAGAACTTGACCTTAAGATGTCTGCAGATATTTTAAAGGACATTAAGGACAGCGGTGACATCGAGCTTGAAATGTCAGCATTTACCGAGGAGGCACTTGAGGAGCTGCTTGCAAAAACACATGAGGGTGAGGTTGTTGAGGACAATGCAGACTTGACTCCACCGGAAAACCCTGTATCGCAATCAGGTGATATATGGCTACTTGGAAAACACAGACTTATATGTGGTGACAGTACCAAGCCTGAAACCTACGAACAGCTGATGGATGGTAAGAAAGTAAATCTTATTGTGACGGACCCTCCGTATAACGTCGCATATGAAGGAACTGCGGGTTCAATACAAAATGACAATATGGAAGATAAGAAATTCTATGAATTCCTGTTTGCAGCATTTAAGGGTATGTATGATGTGTGTGCGGATGGTGCGAGCATTTATGTGTTCCACGCAGATAAAGAAAGTATAAATTTCAGAACTGCATTTCGTGATGCCGGGTTCTTCTGCCACCAGACTTGTATATGGGTTAAGAACTCTCCAGTGCTTGGCAGATGTGATTATCAATATTGTCATGAGCCGATATTGGTGGGGTGGAAACCGACCGCAGGTCATAAATGGTATTCAGACCGTAAGCAAAGAACTGTGTGGAATTTTGATAAGCCGAAGAAATCGGAACTGCATCCGACAACAAAGCCTATACCGTTGATGGCATACCCTATACAAAATTCGAGCGTGGTAAATTCTATCGTGCTTGAGCCGTTTGCCGGCAGTGGAAGTACACTCATTGCTTGTGAGCAGACCGACCGAGTTTGCTATGCGATAGAGCTTGATGAAAAGTTTGTTGATGTAATTGTAAAGCGTTATGTGGATTTCATAGGAAATTCAGATAGCGTTTTTTTAGTGCGTAACGGTGAGAAAATTCCGTATAGTGAGGTTATCCGAGATGAATAATTTAACACTCGGTTCTCTATTTGATGGCTCGGGCGGTTTTCCACTTGCAGGAATTATAGCGAATATACAACCTATCTGGGCAAGTGAAATTGAGCCTTTACCTATACGAGTAACCAAAAAGAGAATACCGCAAATGAAACATTACGGGGATATATCAAATATAGACGGTGGCAAAATTGAACCCGTTGATATAATCACATTTGGAAGTCCATGTCAAGACCTTAGCTTGGCGGGCAGACGAAACGGTCTTGACGGTGCGAGGTCATCACTATTTTTTGAGGCTATCAGAGTTATAAAGGAAATGAGGTGTGCAACTAATGGAAAATATCCAAGATGGATTGTGTGGGAGAACGTGCCGGGAGCATTGTCAAGCTCTAAAGGACAAGATTTTAGGACAGTCCTTGAAGAAATCTGCAAAATCAAAGATGAAACCGTATCTGTTCCTATGCCTGAAAAATGGACAGGAGCAGGCGAAATTGTGGGCAAAGATTACTCCGTTGCCTACCGAATACTCGATGCACAATACTTCGGAGTCCCTCAAAGACGCAGACGTATCTTTCTTGTCGCAGATTTTGGAGGACAATCCGCCGGAAAAGTACTATTTGAGTCAGAAGGCTTGTTTGGGGATTTTACGAAGGAGCGAGGCTCGTGGCAAAGAACTGCCACCGATGCTCAAGAAAGCATTACAAAGACAGGCACAGTGTGTCTGAATGACCAAGGTGGTAATCGTATGGATGTAACGGACGATGTCACTTGTACATTAAGGGCACAGGCACATCATCCTCCATGCGTAATGGAAAGTGCGGGCTTTTGTACAGAGCATTCCGCTAAAAGCCGTAGTATTGGTTATGGCGAGGAGCAGTCACCCACTTTGAGAGCGGGTGTTGTTCCGGCTACAATTACAAAATCTCAGAATTCAGAGCAATATGTATTTGAAAATCACTCACAGGATACAAGATACAAAGGCCCGATTGATGTGGCACAAACGGTGGTGGCTACATACGGCAAGGGCGGAAACAATCAGCCGTTTGTTGTTTCGGAAGATACTACAAAAGTGTATGGGATATGCTCTAATGATAGTAATTCTATGAAATCGAATAATCCGCATAGCGGAATATATGAGGCTGACACTGCTCGAACTATTGATGCAAATGGCGGAAACCCCGGTTGTAATCAAGGTGGTATGGCGGTTGTATCGGTACAAGGCTCTGTAATCGGTCGCAAGGATGAAAACGGTCCCAACGGTAGCGGCGTGAATGAAGATGTTTCATTCACATTAAATACAGTTGACCACCATGCCGTTGCTTATGGAATTGACAGAGCTGCATTTAATCAGGGTAAAAATGCTCAATATGATTTTACAATCTCAAAAGAAAATCAACCGACTATCGTGGCAAAGGGACCAAGTGCGGTGATGGCGGCTACATATTCATCAAGTAAAGCATCATTCTTTACGAGGGCAGAAAAAGAGGTTGCAAATACCTTGTGTGCAACAGACTACAAGGATGCACCGATAGTTAATGACACAAATTCGGAGATGGAATATATCGTCCGCAGACTTACTCCGCTTGAATGTTGCAGGCTGCAAGGCTTTCCCGATTATTGGTGTGACGGCTTGGAAAGTGAAAATCCAACAGATGCGGAAATTTATGAATGGGCAGAGATTTTTGAAACACATCGCAAGGCAATCGGTAAAAGCACAAAGCCAAAGAGCCGAAACCAAATCAGAAAATGGTTACAAAATCCATGCTCCGATTCAGCTCTGTACACTATGTGGGGCAACGGAGTCGCACTTCCTTGTGTGTTCTATGTTTTATACGGCATAGCTAATGTAAATTAACCAAATAAACAGTTACATTTTGTGTAGTAATGATATTGATATATCTCCCTTGTGACGGTAATATGTGCTTACGATAAAAAACAAGGAGGAAATACCAATGAGATTAAACTACAATGTAACAGGAGAAAAGAGAAAAGAGCTTGTCAGTCTTATTGCTAACTTCACAGGCTGTAAGGCAAGATACAAAGGAGTACCGAGCTGTGCATATGAAGTGGACTACTTCACTATCGACAGAAACGGCTGTGTGGAATTTGATGACAGAGCCGACAGCGAGGTAATCGAAAGGTTGATTGAAATGCTGTACGATAACAGCTTTGTTGCAGAAACGGATGATGCGGTTCAAGCTGATGAGCCTGAAACCTTATGCGGTTGCATATTCATACCACGCACACAGCTTTCAGAAAACGGCCTTGATAATCTTAAGAAACTTATCACAGCAAAGGGTGACCTCATAAAAAAGGCACTTGGAGTTGAGGAGCTTACCATAACCGAAGACATCGACAATTATGGATTCCCGTGGATAGCCGATGGAACTGCTCCGGACGATGTAAGAGCCATAATGGATTTTGTAACAGCACTGTGTAAGCTGGCAAACACACTCAAGCGTATCAATAAAAAGGAAACCGCTGTGGAAAATGAAAAATATGCATTTCGGTGTTTTCTGCTCCGCTTGGGATTTATAGGTGAAGAGTATAAGAGACAGAGAAAAACATTACTCCGCAGACTTAGCGGCAGCAGTGCCTTTAAGAATGGCAGACTTGAATAAGGGCAAACACAATATGTACATAAATCGTGTATGTACACCAATATAAACCACAATATATTGTGTAGTAATCGTATTGATATATCCTTGAATTGACGGTAATATGTGACTACAAAAACAAAGGGAAACCGAAATTCAAAGGAGACAAAACAATGACTACACAAGAATTAAGAAATCAAACAATCGGAGTTGAAATTGAGGGTACAGGCATTACAAGAGAACAGGCTGCCAAAGCGATAGCCGAGTTCTTCGGAACAACAAGCCACTACGAGGGCGGAACATACTGCACCTACACAGTTAAGGATAACCAAAACCGAGAATGGAGATTTCAAAGAGATTCAAGCATAAGCTGTTACCGCAAGGAAAACGGCAGACTTACACAGGCAAGCAGTGATTACAGCCTTGAGGTTGTAACACCGATTCTTACATACGATGAGATTCCTACCTTGCAGGAAATCGTAAGGGTTTTGAGAAAGAAGGGCATGGTAAGTGGAGCAAAGTACAGAGCCGGGGTTCACATTCACATCGGTAAAGGCAACCACACAGCAAAGACACTTTCAAACCTCATAAACCTTATGGCAAGCAAAGAGGATTTGATTTACGAGGCACTTGAAGTTGACTACAGCAGAGCACATTATTGCAAGAAAATGAACAACAGCTTGATTGAAAGAATTAACCGCAGAAAGCCTACAACAATGCGTGAGCTTGCAGACATTTGGTACGATGCACACGATGCAAACTACAACAGAAACGGTCACTACAACGACAGCCGATACCATTGCTTGAACCTTCATTCTACCTTCACAAAAGGCACGATTGAATTTAGACTTTTCAACTTCGATGGCAAGCTCCACGCAGGTAAACTTAGAGCATGGATTGTAATGTGCCTTGCAATGAGCAACCAAGCATTGAACCAAAAATCAGCAAGAGCCAAGAAAAGCGAAAATATGAATAAGAAGTTTGTGATGAGAACTTGGCTTTGCAGAATGGGATTGAGTGGTGACGAGTTCAAAAATTACAGAGAACACCTTACAGCGAAGTTAAGCGGAAACAGTGCATGGTCAAGATTGGGGTAAGAACCCCAACCTTGATTTAAAAGCCGACACAGGGCAAACATGGGCGGGTAAAACCGCCTTTAGGTGGTGAAAGCGGTATTAAAATATATCAACCGCTCGGAAAGGAAGAATAAATATGGCAAGAAAAATCTATGGAGCTTACGGCTCGAATATCAATTTAAGACAGATGGCATATCGATGCCCCAACGCAAAGGTAATAGGTCAAGGTATTCTTAACGACTACGAACTGACCTTCAGACGAGGCGGATATGCTAACATCGAACCGAAAAAAGGAGCAAGTGTACCGATTTTGTTTTGGGAAATCACACAAAACTGCGAGCATAGCTTAGACCGTTACGAAGGCTATCCTACTTTCTACACCAAGCAAACGGTCGCAGTCGAAAACGAAAACGGTGTGTTTGAAACGATGGTTTATGTAATGACCGATGAATCAAGGGGCGGATATCAACTGCCAAGAGTTGAGTATTACTACGGCATAAGAGATGGTTATATGGATAATCATATGCCACTTGCAGAATTAACAAAGGCACTTGAAAAATGTAAAAGTGAGGTGTTCGGTGATGAGTAAGAAAATATGCGGAAGGTGCGGTAAGGAATACACCGAACCACCTGCAGTTTCAAGGGCAGATAACAAAACACTTATCTGCCCCATGTGCGGAACTACGGAGGCTTTAGAAGTATCAGGTGTTGATGAAAATACAAAAGCGGAAATTTTGAAGAAAATATATAATTCAGGAGGAACTGACAATGCAAGATAGGTTTTTCACTCAAACGAACTGTGACCGCTGCGGTGGTGACCTTAAGGGTGGTCGCATTATGAGTATGTTCAACGAACAGTGTATTTGTATGGCTTGTAAGGATAAGGAATGTAAAGACCCTGAATACAACAAGGCTGTCAAAGCTGACCACGATGAAATTAAAAAGGGCAACTACAATTTCAAAGGTATACGAGGATAAATTAAGCTGTAAATGTACCAAAACAATAGTGTGTTTCTTGTGTACTAATCGTATTGATAAATACCCTCAAAGACGGTAATATGTACCTACAATAAAGAACACGGAGGGAAACCACAATGACAAAATTTGAAAGAGATTTACAGGATGCATTAAATGGTAACGAGATTGAAATTCTAAAAAGAAGAAAGGCTGAAATTGAGAAACTTACAGCTGAGGTTAAGGCTTGCAAGAACGGATTTCGTAGACAGTGCATTGCACAGGAAGTTGCAAAGCTTACAGCGGAATACAACGCAATCAGCGAGAACTTTTAATTTAACAACTGAAAATCATCACTCACTCTTAAAAACAAGGGTGGGTTGTCGTTGACTATCACAAACTGTTATTATCAGTTAAAAGACAGCTAAATATTTGTTTAGTAATGACATTGACAATTTTTTTGAAAAATAGTATTATAAATATAGTACAATGGAACTTAGGAGGATTGTAATATGGACAGAAAATTAGTAGCAATGCTTTTTAAAAATGAAAATTCAGACTGTGAATTGTGGTATCCGGAGATTCCAATGGATGACCCCCTTTTGCAAGAACTTTTAAAGAAATATGAAACAAGCGGATGCAGTGTTGCAGGAAGTCGTGAGGATATTAAAGAAGATATTATTGAAATGCTAAATAATTAAAAACAGTCTGTAATACGAAAAAAGCTCGACAGTAAAACTGCCGAGCTTTTTTGATGCAAATTTTTATATACGAAAGGGGTGATAATTATGGCTTCAAGAGGCAGAACACCAAAGCCTACTGCTATAAAACAGCTTGAGGGTAATCCGGGCAAAAGACAACTTAATACCAACGAACCTAAACCAAAGCAAAAAGCACCTACCTGTCCTAAATGGCTTGATGATGAGGCGAAAAAGGAATGGAAACGCTTGGCAAAGCAGATGGAACAGCTTGGTATACTTACCGAGGTTGATATGGCGGCATTTGCAGGCTATTGCCAAAGCTATGCAAGGTGGAAAGAAGCCGAGGAATTTATATCAAAGCATGGTGCGATTGTAAAAACTCCGAGCGGATATTGGCAACAAGTTCCGCAAGTGTCCATTGCACAGCAATATATGAAGCAGATGACAAAATTTTGTGAGCAGTTCGGTCTTACTCCTGCATCGAGGTCAAGAATTGTCACCGACAAATCTGATGACTCTGCAGAAGATGCAATGGAGCAGTTATTATCATTGGGTGGTGAGAAAAAGTAATGTATAATGAAGAAAAAGCCAAAAGAGCCATCACATTTATAAACGCCTTAAAACACACCAAAGGTAAATGGCGTGGAGTTCCGTTTGACCTTCTTCCGTGGCAAGAAAAAATAATGAAAGATGTGTTCGGGACGGTCAAGGATAACGGCTACCGACAATACAACACAGCCTATGTTGAAATCCCAAAGAAGATGGGTAAATCAGAGCTTGCTGCAGGTGTAGCTCTTTACCTCACCTGCGGTGATGGTGAATGGGGTGCGGAAGTGTATGGCTGTGCAAGTGACCGTCAGCAAGCAAGTATCGTATTTGATGTGGCGGTTGATATGGTCGACCAATGTCCGGCACTAAAGAAAAGAATAAAGCCAATAATGTCCGTAAAAAGACTTGTATATAAACCGACAAATTCATATTATCAAGTGCTTTCAAGTGAGGCTTTCACAAAGCATGGTTTGAATGTGCATGGGGTTATATTTGATGAGCTGCACTCACAGCCAAACCGAGAACTCTTTGATGTAATGACAAAGGGCTCTGGTGATGCACGAACACAGCCGTTGTTCTTCCTCATAACTACTGCAGGAACAGACAGAAACAGCATTTGCTTTGAACAGCACCAAAAGGCTGTGGACATATTAGAGGGTAGAAAAGTTGACCCGACATTCTATCCCGTTATTTACGGAATTGAGGATACCGATGATTGGACGGATGAGAGAAATTGGTACAAGGCAAATCCCTCGCTTGGACACACTGTCGATATTGAAAAGGTACGAGCTGCATTTTTATCGGCAAAGGAAAATCCTGCGGAAGAGAATCTATTCCGTCAGTTGCGTTTGAACCAATGGGTAAAGCAATCCACTCGTTGGATGCAGATGGATAAGTGGGACGCTTGCGATGAAACGATTGATTTGAGGTTATTGCGTGGCAGAGAATGCTATGCAGGCCTTGACCTTTCCACCACTCTTGACCTTACTGCCTTTGCCCTCATATTTCCACCAAGGAATGATAATGAAAAATATATCATCTTACCGCATTTCTGGATTCCGGAAGAGAACCTGAAACAGCGAGTAAGGCGTGACCATGTGCCGTATGATGTGTGGAAAGCAAACGGGTTCATACGAACCACTGAAGGTAATGTTGTAGATTACCGTAGAATTGAGGCTGATATAAAAGAAATTGCAAGCCAATATGTGGTGCGTGAAATTGCCTATGACCGATATAACGCAACACAGATTATATTAAACCTACAAGACGAGGGCTTGACAATGGTTCCGTTTGGTCAAGGTTTTAAGGATATGTCACCGCCTACAAAGGAGTTATACTCACTCGTATTAAAAGAAAAAATCATACACAATCATCATCCCGTACTTCGTTGGAACTTTGATAATGTGTGTGTTGAAATAGATGCAGCAGAAAATATCAAGCTGTCGAAAAAACACAGCACAGAGCGTATTGACGGTGCAGTTGCAACAGTTATGGCACTCGACAGAGCGGTTCGTAACGAGGGACAGCCTGTGGGTAGTGTGTATGATACAAGGGGGATTTTTGTATTTTAGGAGGACTTATGAACATAATAAAATCAATTTTCAAATCAAGGGATACTCCCAAGAACCATATGAGTGACAATGTTGGCGGTGGTAGGTACTTTCCGTTTGGTCGCACATGGTCGGGTAAATCAGTAACAGAACGCACAGCAATGCAAATAACGGCTGTGTATGCCTGTGTCCGCATAATAGCGGAAACTGTGGCAAGCCTACCCCTGCACGTCTATGAATATACCGACAGTGGCAAGGAAAAGGTATATACACATCCTTTGTATCGGCTGTTGCACGACATACCGAACCCTGAAATGAACAGCTTTGTAATGCGTGAGGTTATGATGAGCCACTTGCTGTTATGGGGTAATTCATACTCGCAAATCATACGAAACGGCAAGGGCGAGGTTCTTGCACTCTACCCACTGCTCCCTGAAAAGATGACGGTTGAGCGTGGAGCTGATAACAGGATTTACTACAAGTATTTCTCCGACAAGGATGGAATGATAGTATTCCGCAAAGAAGAAATACTACATATTGTAGGACTTGGCTTTGACGGTCTTATCGGCTATTCACCTATTGCAATGGCGAAAAATGCGATAGGCTTATCAATTGCAGCTGAAGAATACGGCTCGTCATTTTTCTCAAATTCAGGAACACCGAGTGGTGTACTTGAACATCCGGGTGTATTGAAAGAGCCGGAAAAGGTACGTGATGCTTGGAATGCTGCATATGGTGGTAGCACTAATGCACACAAGGTCGCAGTTCTTGAGGAAGGTATGAAGTTCAATCCTATATCTATTAACCCTCAAGAGGCACAGTTCCTTGAAACACGAAAATTCCAAGTAAATGAAATATGCAGAATATTCAGAGTACCACCGCATATGATTGCCGACTTGGAACGGTCATCATTTAACAATATTGAACAACAGAGCCTTGATTTTGTGACCAACACAATACGGCCTTGGCTTGTTCGTATCGAGCAGACGATATTCCAACAGCTGTTTAGTGAAAGCGAACAAGAGAAGTTGTTTGTAAAATTCAATGTTGACGGCCTTTTGCGAGGAGATTTCCAAAGCCGTATGAATGGCTATGCGGTAGGCAGACAAAATGGGTGGCTTTCAGCTAACGATATTCGTGAGCTTGAAGACTTAAACAAAATACCAACAGAGGAAGGCGGTGACCGATACTTGTGTAATGGTAATATGATAGACATAAAAAATGCAGGTCAGAATTATGCAACAACTGGAGGTGAGAATGATGAGTAAGTTTTGGAAATTTAAGACGATAAAAAATAAAATTGACGAGGAAAACGAAAGCACAGAGAATGTGCTTTTTTTAAATGGTACGATTGCATCGGAAAGCTGGTACAGTGATGATGTGACACCTAAGATGTTTCGTGATGAACTTGACCGATACAAGGGTGATTTGACGGTGTTCATAAATTCTCCGGGCGGTGATTGTTTTGCTGCAAGTGAGATATATACAGCCTTAAAAGAGCATAAAGGCAAAATCACTGTTAAAATAAACGGCATTGCAGCAAGTGCTGCATCAGTTATTGCAATGGCTGGTGACATGGTGGAAATGTCCCCGACCTCAATGCTGATGATTCATAACCCGTCAATGCTCCTATACGGTGAGGCATCTGAAATGGAGCAAGGCATTGAGTTTTTGAACGAGGTCAAAGAATCAATCATAAACGCATACCAAATCAAAACAGGACTTTCACGAAATAAGCTATCAAATCTTATGGATGCGGAAACTTGGTTTAACGCACATTCAGCACATAAATTAGGTTTTTGCGACAAGATTTTGTATACAAAAAATGACAGCAAGGACGATGCCGAGGAAATGGTATTTGATAAGGCCACTATGGTCACAAATACAATTTCAGCTATGAGAAAGAAATTAAAACCGATACGAAAGCCATATGAAACGGGCGTTGATATAGGTCAGTTTGAAACAAGATTAAATTTATTGAAATAACAGGAGGGCAAATATTATGAGTAAGATTTTAGAATTAAGACAGAAAAGAACAGCATTGTGGAATGAAACCAAGAAGTTCCTTGATAATGCAAAGCGTGACGGTGATGTCCTTTCAGCAGAGGATGCAGCTACATATGAAAAAATGGAGGCTGATATTGTTGCTATGGGCAAGGAAATCGACATCCTTGAAAGGCAGGCAGAGCTTGAAAAGCAGATGAACGCACCTACAAGCACAGCCGTTCTTTCAAAGCCTACTACACCGGACGGAAAAGAAAAAACAGGCAGAGCAAGTGATGAATACAAAACAGCTATGCTCTCCGCACTGCGTTCAAACTTTCGTAATGTAAGTAATGTATTACAGGAGGGCGTTGACTCGGACGGCGGTTACCTCGTTCCGGAAGAATACGACAGCCGTTTGATTGATGTGTTGACCGAGGAGAATATATTCAGAGGTCTTGCTACTACAATTACAACAAGCGGTGAGCGTAAGATTAACATTGCCGCCACAAAGCCTGCCGCAGCTTGGATTGACGAGGGTGAGGCACTCACTTTTGGCGATGCAACATTTGCACAGATTAACCTTGACGCACATAAGCTTCATGTTGCGGTTAAGGTTACCGAGGAGCTTTTGTACGATAACGCATTTAACCTTGAAAGCCATATCATTGATATGTTCGCAAAGGCACTGTCAAATGCCGAGGAGGATGCGTTCCTTAATGGTGACGGTGTCGGTAAGCCACTCGGAATATTTACGGAAACAGGTGGTGCTGAAGTTGGTGTAACTGCTGCATCTGCAAGTGCGATTACATCAGATGATATTATTAATCTTGTGTATTCACTTAAGCGTCCATATCGTAAAAATGCCAAGTTCATTATGAATGACCAGACTGTATCCGTTATCCGTAAGCTAAAGGATGGTAATGGCAACTACTTATGGCAACCGTCAGCACAGGCAGGTGAGCCGGACAGATTATTCGGTTATGAGGTATTAACATCACCTTTTGCACCTACTATGGAGGCGGGCAAATCAATCATCGCATTTGGGGACTTCAAGTACTACAATATCGGTGACAGAGGCACTCGTTCCTTTGCAGAGCTTAAAGAGCTGTTTGCCGGAAACGGTATGGTAGGCTTTGTTGCAAAGGAGCGTGTTGACGGTAAGCTTGTACTTCCGGAGGCAGTAAAAACTCTTAAGATGGGAGCGTAAATAAATGAACATAAAGATTTTAGTTTCGTGTGCCGGTATTAGGTTCGGCTTTACAAAGGGTGAAACCGTAGAGGTTGATGCGGAAATTGGTAAGGACTTAATCAAAGCCGGATATGCAGAGGAAATAAAGTCAGCTAACACTAAGAAACCGAAAAATACAAAGGATGATGCAGATGCTGACACTTGATGAGGTAAAAGAGTATTTAAGGCTTGATACAGATTGCGAGGATGGGTATTTAAATATACTCATCCTTTTAGCTTGTGAGATGTGTGAGAACTATACCCGCATTCCTATTCCTGACAAATTACCGGAAAGCTACAAACAGGCAATGCTCGTTTGTATTGGATACTTTTTCGAGAAAAGAGATGGTTCAAAGGACGGAATACCTAAGGTGTTTTATAGTTTGCTTGCACCATATCGAAGGGCGGTGTTTTAGATGGATTTTTCAAGAATGCGACATAGGATAACCTTTCTAAAACCGATGGGGACACAGAAAAACTCTATGGGTGAAAGTGTACCTACCTATACCGACTACAAAACTGTATGGGCATTTGTTGCACCAAAAACAGGTCGAGAATATGATGAGGCACAAAAGCTCAGAGCTGAAACCACATTTAATGTGCATACACGATTTTTTTCTGATATTACAGCAGAAATGCAGATAAGGTACAAAGACCACATTTTGAAAATAGAGTCGGTGCTTAACATAAACGAACGCAACGAGGAGCTACTTATTGTGGCAAGCGAGGTGGACACCTCAGCACTTTTGACTTCGTCAAAAGCCGACACTGACGTGTCGTCCTCCCATCTTGGAGGTGCCTAATGGCAAGAACAGTTGATGTATTCGGTTTTGATGAACTGCAAAAGGCTTTTGAAAGATGTGAGAAAAAATATCCAAATCAAGCCGATGCCCTACTTATGGCTGAGGGACAAGCAGTTAATAAACGCACCAAATCACTTACTCCCGTTAGAACTAAAAAGCTACGCAACTCTTGGCGACTTAAAAAGGTCAAGCTATATAAGGGTGGCAAGGTTCGAGTGGTGCGTGTTCAATCTCAAGCACCATATGGACACCTTGTCGAGCTTGGTCATGAGATTGCATCGGGCGGTCGAACACGAGAGCGTGGCAGAAAGCTTAATCGTGTACAGAGGTCAGCTCGTGGCATTAAATCAGGTGGCAGAGTAGCAGGAAAGTTTATGCTTGATAAGTCAATGAAAGAAGCACAGGCAAAATTTGAAAGTGGTGCTAAAAGACTATTTGATGATATAACAGAGGATATTAAAATTTAGAAAGGGACACATAAAATGATAACGGAAAAGGATATACAAAAAAGGCTTGCAGAAATATTAACCGGAAACGGGTTTAATGTTGTGGCGAGCGAAGTCGATGAGGGATTTGATAAGCCGGCTGTGTTTGTTACGGTATATCCGTCAAGAACAAAGCTACTTACCTGCGGTGGTGCAACAGAAGAAATGACTGTTACGGTTGAAATACAATATATTTCTGCTCTTGAAACAGTTGAGGATTGCATTGATGCGACTAACAAAATAAAGCAAATATTCTTGTACAAATCCTTTGATATACAAGACCGCCACATCACTGTTGATGAAATGGAATTTGAAATAGAAAAAACAGTTCTGTATGTGTATTTTGAAATATCACTCATACAGGCTGTTGACAATACAGAGGAATATGAAGAAATTAAAGATTTGATTATAAAGGGAGTGAATTAAAATGGGATTACCTGAAATTTTAATTGAATTTAAGGCGAAGGCTGAAACCGCTGTTAAGCGAAGTGAAAACGGTATCGTTGCACTTATCTTGCGTGACGATACTAAATCGGGCGATGGCAACCTAAGCTATAAATATCAGACCGCAACCGATTACGGATTGACAAGTAGCTGGTCAACTACCAACCGCAGATATTTAAATCTTGCGTTTGCAGGCTTGCCTAAAAATGTGCTTGTAGAGCGTATCGGTGCTGATGAAACCTACGATGATGCATTGGCAAGGCTTAGAGGTAAGAAGTGGAATTATCTCGCTATTCCGGTAATTGCCGAGGACGATGTTCAGACTATTGCTGATTGGATAATTGCACAAAGGTCAGCAAAAAAATCGTTTAAGGCTGTACTTCCAAACTGCTCGGCCAATCACGAGGGTATTATAAACTTCACAACTGAGGGTATTAAATGCGGTACATACAGTTATTCAACAGCTGAATTTTGTGTAAGAATTGCAGGTTTACTCGCAGGTTTACCTATGACCGAAAGTGCAACATATCAAGTACTTGCAGATGTTACGTCAATTACCGAAAGCCTTACAGCTGATGAGGATATAAACAGCGGTAAATTTATACTCGTAAACGATGGTGAGAAAATCAAGGTCGGCAGAGGTGTAAATTCACTTGCTACACTCAGTGGTGATAAGACCGAGGATATGAAAAAAATCAAAATTATTGAGGGTATGGATATGATGCGTGACGATATTCGTGCAACATTCGAGAATAACTACATCGGCATCAATAACAGCTACGATAACAAGGTTATGTTTGTAGCTGCTATCAATCAATATTTTGATGGCCTTGCAAGACTTGGTGTACTTTATGGTGAGGCTGAAAATATAGCAGATATTGATGTAACAGCACAGAGAGATTGGCTTGCACAAAAGTATGATGTATCGGAATATTCCGATGATCAAATCCGAAAAGCAAAAACAGGCAGTTTTGTGTTTGTAAAAGCAAATGTGACATTTTGCGATGCTATTGAGGACATGAGCTTTTCAATAAATATGGAATAGAGAAACGGAGGTAAACAATTATGGCTGAAAGACAAATGCCTGCGGTTGGTAAAGTTATATCGGGTACGCACGGATATTTTTGGTGGAATAACTCAATTTGTTATGAAATTACATCATTTGAGGCGAAGATAAAAACCAACAGAGAAACAATCAATTTTGCAGGTCAGATGTGGGACGATTCAAAGCTGATGGGTGTATCGGGTACATGGTCAGCTAAGATTAAGAAAATCTATTCAAGAGGTAAAACATATGCCGAGAAACTTGCAAGCGGTATTGATGAGAGATTGACACTCATATCAAAACTTGAAGACCCAGACAATGGTGGCACTGAACGTGTACAGCTCACCTCGTGTTGGCTTGATGAACTTACCTTACAGGCCTTTGAAAACGGGAAAATCACAGAGGACGAGTTCAGTGGTGGTTTCGTTGGATTTAAGTATCTTGATACGATTGATGACCCTTGTATATAAGGGACACTAAAACATATAGAAAGAGGGACACTAAATGAATAAGAATACAAAATTAACACTTGCAGAGCTTTTGAAACGTAAGGAGCAGATGCTTGAAAGCAAGAAGACGAAAAAGACTATTGACTTGTATGTAAAGTCGATTGATGCGACTGTTACTATCAAAGAGCCGGACGGAGCATTGTGCAGAGATGCAAATGATATGGACGCAGGCGTTGGCGATAAGTATTTGTGCTATGAATGTATCACAGAACCGAACCTCAAATCAAAAGAGGTTCAAGACGCATTTGGTTGCACAGAGCCTATGGATGTTGTTGACATCATATTTGAACCGGGTGAAATTCCTCAGATTGCGATTGAGTGTATGAAACTTGCCGGATATATGGGCGGAGTTGAACAGGTAAAAAACTAATACAGACGGACGGTGACCTGCAGCTTATCCACTACTACCTACAAAAGGGGTTTGATTGGGATAGGCTTGCAGGTCTTTCACTGTCCGAGAAAATATTCCTAAAAGCAAGTATGGAGCTTGCTATTGATGAAGAAGTACAAAAATACAAAGCCATACTTGGTGGTTAAGAAGCGGAGGTGAAGTGAAAAATGGCTCGTAATTTATCCGATATGTAGGATAAATTACGATATCCCATATGTACGATTATCCTCCTTTCTTGCAGAAAATGGCTTAAAATATAT
>OLOO01001381.1_pt1 | contig 16429 bp, 3 predicted proteins | sample 1672621 | NCBI WGS metagenome assembly OLOO01 (sample SAMEA3136706, study PRJEB25190) | human gut metagenome | biome: human gut; feature: human-associated habitat; material: faeces | place: Austria | collected 2013 | reverse complement strand
CTGATCTCTCTAAAGTTTCATCAGAAGCCCAAGCTACAAAAAAATCCCTCTCAGATCTTGGACAGGTCAATCTTGATAATGTAAATTCGAGCGCATCTAAACTTGGAGAAACATTTAGAACTGGTGTAACAAACGGTGTTGAAAAAGCCAAATCTGGCATTAAATCATTAGGATCAAACATAAAATCTGTGTTATCTGGTCTTGGTGCAACACTTAAATCCTATCTTCCTCTTCTAGCTGTGCTTGCTGCATTTGAAGGAATTAAAGCAATTCATTCTAACATGCAGAGTCAACGTAAAGATGAATTGAACGCAGGTCAGAAAAATCTTGATAAATACAATAAGAAGATTGATAAAAATAATAACAAGGTTAAGCAGGCTAAGAAATTACAGGAAGAATTCAATACTTTATCTTCTGGTGTTGACTCTAATACGAATGAAAATATTGGATTGTCAACAAGTCAATATGAGAGATATTTAGCAATCAAAAAAGAATTAGTGAAGTTAAATGGTGACCTTGTTACTGGATATAATTCAGAGGGCGAAGCCTTAATCAATAACAACACTGCTATTCAAGATACGATTGACAAATATCAAAAATTAGCAGATCAAAGCAAGAAAGATATTGCTAGTAAAAAGAATGTAAGTATCCAGAATGATTCTATGGCATTAAAGGCACAGAAATCATTATACGGAAGTACATTCGCTGATGAAAGTCTTGGCACAAACTTAAAACGTTCTTTACCATATACTTTTAGATCTGCAAAAAATCTCGCTAAAGACGGATTAACCGTAAACGAAGCGTCTGTTAGACAATCTCTGTATTCTAATGCAGATTTTCAGAAACAGGCTGCTAAAATTCTTGGCAAAGATAAGATTGACGTAAGTAAATTAACATCTAAACAAATTCAAGAGCTTGCTAATAATTCAGACACTTTTAATTCTGAAGGATTTATCGGAAAGAATGACACAAAGAATCTCAAGAAATTATTGGAAGCCTCAAAGACAAATTACGATCAATTACAGAAATATTCTGATAGTTTTAGAAAAAACACTTTATCTAATATCTCTCAGGCAGTTGATGGGTATGATAAATTAGATCAGACAACAAAAACATTTGCATCTAACTTTATTTCAAATATGGATATTGATCCATCTAAAATGTTAGACACAGATTATCTTGATAAACAAGAAAAGACTGTTGAAAATCTTACTAAAAAGCTTACTCAGAACAAAGACGTACACGACCAAATCAAAGACTTCCAGAAAACACAAGCTAATGGTAAAATGAACGCCAATAAATGGCAACAAAATGTCAATGATCAGTTTACTGCGTTACAAAAATCTACTGGTATTGATAAAGACACTTTGGCATTAACTCTTGGTATCAAGCTTGATGACAAAGATAACGTCTTATCATCTACTGGTAAAGATATTGCCAAAATGCAGGAAACATTAAATGACACATTCAAGAATCAAGATATCTCTAAGTTTACAGATTCTTTGAACTTAAATGACTTGTCAAACGCATTTGATATTGTTACAGATAAGACAAATATATTTACTGGTTCGGTAGATCAGTTGAAAGAACGTCTGAAAATGTTAAATAGTTCTGCTGCTTCTGCTTCTTATACCGTAGAAGGATATAAAGCAGCACTTAATACAGATGATGATGATTCTGCTTATAATACTCTTGTTTCTGGAATGAAGCAAACTAAAGAAGAGTATGATCAAGGTAAAGTTGGTACGGATCAGTTCAAAACATTTGCAGGAATGATGTCACCAACTGGCAAAACGGATGCAAAGAACTTTAAAGAGAATTATGATAATCTGAAGAAATATTTTACAGAAGATAATTCTGGTGTATACACTTTCTTTGATGATCTGAAAACAAAAACAAATGACTCTGGTAAAGCTCTGGCTGACTTTGATAAGAAAACTCAGAAATGGAAAATCAATATTGATTCTACTGCTTCTGCTGCCAAGAAATTTGGTATTGGCGTGGAACCATTTGAAGCTTTACTTAATAATCTGAAAACATATGGATTTGATGTCAATTTCAGCTCTCTTACAAAACAGTATGAAGAAGCTCAAAACAAACTTGATGGTTGGGCTGAAACATGGCAGAAAAATGGTGGAACCGCAGGGGACGCAGAAGGACAGCGTATTGAGGCTTGGCGTCAACAAATTGATCAAGCAAAAGAAGCTGGTAAGGAAATTCCTGATACGTGGACAAAGGTTATTGATTTTGAGGTCAATATTTCTTCCCTGCAATCACAAATTAAAGAAGCCAAAGATGAATATAAAGCTGCACAGTTAAATGGAGATACAGAAGCTCAACAGAAATCTATCGACAAACAGTTGACAGCATCTGCAAATATTCAAGCTAAATTGACAGGTGGCGAAGATGTTGGTAAATCTGGATTAACTAAAGGTATTAAAATACCTGTTGAAATCGAGACAAAAGCCAATGGCATTCAAAATGAAATTCAAAATCTTGTACAACAATACCAATCTGCTTCTGGGCAAGACAAAATCAAACTAGGATTAAAAGTCGAAGCAAAGCGTGAAGAGTTGTTAAAAGAATTACAACCATATCTTGATCCTGAGACACTTAAAATTCTTGGCGATAATTCTGATGCTAAAAAGAAAGCAAAAGAAACTAAATCTGAAGCAGATAAAGTTCCAAAAGAAAAGAAGACTACATATACTGCTGATGCTTCTGGTGCTAAGAAAGGTGCAGAGGAAGCACAAAAAGCGGTGAACAGTGTTGAAGATGAGCATGTAACGCAAATTAAGGCACAATATGGTATTGGTAAAAACGGTAAAGTTTCTCAAAAATCTACAAGCAATATGGTCAAGAATAATTACCTTGGTAATGCGATTGATCAAACTGGACGAGGAGCATATACCGCCCCTAAACAAACAAGTGCTTCAAGTGGTAAAACTAGCAAACAAAGCAAGTCTGACACCACTTCAAGTAAATCAGATACTACTACTGTTAAAGTAAATGTTAAAGGTAATGCTAAAAAGACCATTGACTCTATCAAGAAATCTTTATCTAGCATGAAATCCAAAAGCATTTCTATTAAGGTTAAGGGAAATGCAAAGAAAACCATTTCTTCTATCTCTAAATCTCTCAAGAAATTAAAATCTAAGAGTATTTCTATTAAAGCAAAAGGCAATGCGTCTTCTGTTATTAAAAAGATTGCCAGTGCTTTAAAGAAACTGAAAAACAAGAAAATTACTGTCAAAGTAAAAGATAGTGCTTCATCTAAAATTAGTAGCATTAAAGGAAAACTAAATGCATTAGGTAAGATGCATCCAACTCCAAAAGTTACTATCAATACAAGTGGATTACCAGCCGTTGAAGCTGCAAAATCAGCAATCAATGGCTTACATGATAAATCTGTTAATGTATCTGTAAATTATAGCCAGAGTGGCAAACCAAGTGGTGTAAATGGCGCACATGGTATTGGTTTAGCACATGGATCAATGGTTTGGTCAAAAGCATTTTCTCAAGGAACGATTTCAAATCTGACAGATTTTGATGATTGGAACGGAAATGCGTTTGCGCATGGTTCAGTAAGAAAATTATCATCTCGTGCATTAGCAAGTGGCAATCTTGGAGCAGATTATTCTGGAACAACACTTACATCCGAATTGGGACCTGAGCTACTTGTCCGTGGAAACCGCTGGACTTTACTTGGCGAAAATGGCGCACAGTTTACAAATATTAAACGTGGAGATATAGTTTTTAATCATCAGCAGACAGCGGATTTACTTTCAAAAGGATCTACAAATAGTCGTGCTTCTATTAAAGGCGGTATGTCAGCATTTGCTCATGGTACTGCTTTTGCTTCTGGACATCGTGTTACTGGTAGTGGTGCGTTCCAAGGTGGTGCTGCTTCTGGATATAAAAAACATTCATCAGGTTCTTCTTCTACCAAAAAGCATACAGAATCCACTAAAAAGAATACGGAAGCAACGAAAAAGAATACGGATTCTAAGAAGAAAGACAGCAAAGCTACAGATAAGAGTACAAAGAAAAAGTCAAAATTTGCAACATTGCTTGACAATATGGGTAAACAATTTGACTTTATTGCAATTGCGATTGATCGAGCTGCTACTGCTACAGAAAAATTTGCTAATATGATCAATGATTATGTGAAACCAGAGGTTAAGCAAATCGCACTTTGGAATCAATATAAATCAACTGGCAAAGAAATTTCTGTAAATCAGCAAGCAGCTAAGAAATATAAATCTGAGGCAAGTTCATTTGCAAGTAAGGCAATTAAGACAGTTCCTAAGACAAAGAACAGTGCTAAGAAGAAGAATCAGAAACGATTACGGACATACTTTGAACGTGTGCGTAACGGTAGTATGAATATCAATACTATCAAGAATGATAACATGCGTTCTGCTGTGGAGTCCTATCAGAATTTATGGGAGAATTACATTAAATGCAATTCTGCTGCTCAACAGTTAAAGAATACTCAACGTGATTTATTCAATCAATGGTTGAATATGCCTACTGAAAAGGCACAGAAAGCAATTGAAAACTTACAAAACTCCTATGATACATTATCTAATCGTTCTTCTGCTGCATCTACGGGAGAGTCTGGTGTTGCACGATTAGTTCAAACTTCAAACGATCAGTTATCCGAAGCACAATCTAATGTTTCTTCTGCAAAATCTACTCAGAGTCGTGCCTCTTCTGCTAATAAAACAGCACAAAAGAAGGTTTCAAAAGCGACAAAGAGTCAGAAATCTAAGGCGAAGTCTGCTACAAAAGCAGTTAGTAAGTCTGGATTATCTAAGAAAAAGAAAGCATCTCTTAACAAGAGTATTAAAGCAGGTAAGACAATTTCTACTAAGGGACTCAAAGGGTCTGCGAAGAAAAAAGTTACTGCTTACAATAAAGCCGTTAAGAGTACGAAATCTGCAAAATCTTCTGCTGCCAAGACAAGTGCAAATCTGTCTAGTGCCAATAGTGCATTATACGATGCACAGGTATATTTAGATAATGTTACTAAAGAACAAGCAATCGCCAGCAATTATGCAGGTCAGCCTGCTTACACATATCAGAATGATGTGTTGAAAAATCAGGTTGATAATAAGAAAGAACAGTACGAAAATAGTCAGACTGCTGTAAGAGAAGCTAGCAAGAATCAAGCTAAATATCAGAAAGAAAGTGAAAATGCACAAGCTAATAAGAATAAAGCTGATAGTGCAGTTAAGACCAAAGGCAGTAGTATTCTTAGTGGTAAGAAAGCTAAGAAGTTATCTAATTCCCAGAAAAACGCAATTAAGTCTGGAAAAGAAGTTTCTTTAAAAGGAATTAAAGATAAGAGTTTGTTAAAACAGCTTAAAGCATATAATGAACAAGTCAAAAAAGCAAAAGACGCTTCTAATAAATTGGCACAAGCCAAACAAAAAGAGGCGGATGCTACAAATGCTTTGGCGACTGCGAACAAAAATGCAAATGATGCTGCTGCGGATTGGGCTGCTGAACAGACAAATGCTGCTGTACAATCTCAGGCTAATATTAAAGCATATTATGATGCAAAACAAAACTATGAGTCTCAACGTGGTACAAATGCAGAGTCTGCTGCTAATAATAAACAAGCTCATGGGCAAGATTTACAAGTTTCCGATTATCAGGCGCAGATTGATTCTAAACAACGAAACAAACAACTTGCTATCGAAAAGAAAGCTAAACTTCAAGATAATTTGAATCAAAAATTAAACGATGGTTCAATCAAGCAAGGTTCTCAAGAATGGTTACAAATGCAGACAGAAATCGATGCATGTGATTCAGAAATTAATGACCTTGATACAGGTATTGAAAATCTTAAAGATACAATGCGTGACGACGTATTCTATCGTGGATTTGAACGTGCCTTAGAAGCATCCAAACATCTTCAAAATTCTATCGAAACAATTAATTCTTTAATAAGTGATGAAGATATGATGTTTGATATGGATGGAAATATCACTGATTATGGTGTAACTGCAATTGCAACAAATATTGCAGATTATAACAAATATAAAGATGATATCAAAACATATCTTGGAGAACTTGATCAAATTGAATCCGATTGGCGAAATGGGAATATTAAATCAGAAGAAGAATACAAAAAGAAAAAGCGTGAAGCTGAAGAAGGTATTACTACTTCTATGAAAGGTATGCAGTCTGCTCAAAAGGCTAATGTGGAAATTTTGAAAAGCAATACGAAACTTCGTATTGATGCCATCAATAAAACCATAGATGCATATAAAAATTGCCTCCAGAAGACAAAAGACTACTATTCTTACGATAAGCAGTTGAAATCTTCTAATAAAGAAATTCAGATCCTTGAAAGTAAACGCAGGGCTTTGGAGGGAGTGAACACAGCTGAAGCCAAGGCACAAAAGGCACGTTTAGATGCAGAGCTTCAAGAAAAGAAAGATGCTCGTGATGATACAGTAAAAGATCATATTTACTCATTACAAATTGATGGACTTGAAGAATTAAGCACAAATCTTAATGACGATTATGAGAAATACGCTCACGAACTATCTTCTTCTGTTGAGAACATTAAAGATTTATTCGATAAATTAACTAATGTAGTAGGAAATGATACTGAAACTGTGGTAAATACAGTAGACAAAGTTTTAAAAACTTTATATGGTGTGACCGCAGATCAAATCGGACTCAAAAAGTCTGATTATACAGTAACGTCCGATCAGCAGTCAGAAGCTCAAAAATCTATTCAAGAATCTATGCTGAAAAACATGATGTCTGTCATGACACCAGAAGCAGCGAACTCTTTAGCAACGCAGTTATTAAGCAATCTACAAGAAGTTTCTGGCACTCAGATGTCTGAGCAACAACAAGAGATTGCGAAGAAAATCTTAGAAGCATTAAATACTAACACGGCATCTATTACAGGCTATGCACAAGGTGGATTAGTTAAATCTGTGCATAAGAACGGAGATGATGGTCTCGCTTCTCTCGCAGTTGGCGAGGAAGTTGCTACTGTTGATGTTGTTAATCTGGCAAACAAAGTAAGACAAGATAAGGTATTAAATGCCTTAGCAAATGGACATACACTGAACGGAATGACTATGGATGGAATTGGAACAACGGAAATTAATGTCAACTTTGGCGAAGCTATTGGTGCAATTAATGTTCCTTCTGGAGTATCTAAAGAAGAGCTTCAAAGAATCGTTAATGAATCCTATAAATATACTTCTCAGAAAGTTACTCGTGACATGGCTAAAATCGTTGGTCGTAAACGTCCAGTTTAAAACCTTATATAATAAGGAAGAAACAGGTTGAGTGGTGCGTAGAGATACGCACTCTTGCCTGTTATTTTTATGCAAAATTTTATACAGAAAGGAGATTACATATATGTTGTCATTTGAATATAATGGGCAATCTACAAAAACAATCTTGGATACACCTCTAATGGTCGTGCAGTTTGATGTGACAAATGACATCACAGGATTTTCACGAGAGATTGTTAAAGGTGAAAAAACAATGTTACGTCAGGAGACAAATCATTATGGTGCAATGTATTCTGATGAGAGCACATATGAATTTTACCTTGTAAAAGAAAATGGGCATGGGTTCACAAATTCAGAGCAGAGAAAAATTAATAAGTGGTTGACTTCTCCTACTCTTGTAAAGCCATTAACAGGAATTGCAGATGATAAAGAGACTGTTATTTACAAAGGAATCTTTCAGAATATCGGATGGAAAATGATCACATGCAAACTTGGACAACTTGATGCAGTTCAATGCAGTTTCGTTTGTGACACCCCTTTTATATGGAAACACTATGAAATTTCTGGCGAAGTCGCAACAAGTAATAAATTCTCAACAAACATCTTTGTAGATAGTGATGATACGGAGTATGAGATTTATCCAAAGGTAACGATCACTTCTCAGACAAGCCAAACAGTAACAATCGAAGTTCGTGATGAGAACTCTATGTCGGTACTGTGCAGACCTACTTTACCAGTATGTATTGATTGTAAACATTGTATGGTAACAGATGGAACTGTAACAGGATTGACTAATTTTGAAGATATTGGATGGGCTGATGTTGGAAATATTTCGTGGCTTAAACTGCATGATGGATATAATGTGATAAATATTACAGGTGCGTGTACTTATAAAATCGAGTTCGATGTGCCACAGAAACGGATCGGTGATCTGTTATGATTAAACACAATGCAAAAATTTATTTATGCCGTCCTGACAGAACTGTTATCTGTGCCTTAAATGGAGTGCAGATTAAGAGCGTTGAGTACGAACAGCAATTAAAAGATTTTAACCATCTTACATTTAATGTAGACAGATATATAGACGTTGATGGTGAATACGTTGAATCTTCTGGCTATGAGAAACTAAAAGATCATATGACGATTTATCTTGAAGGACTTGACTATTTTCAGCTTCAAGAACCTTCTCTGCAAAATGATAATGGTAGATATGAATACAAGGCATGTGAAGCGTATTCTGATGAGAAAACCTTTGAAGATAAAGATATGAAAGGATTGTCTTTCAACAAAGGTACAACAGACTCTATGGAAATGTTGGCTACAAATAACGTAGACGATATGGGTTATGCGAAAGAATACATCACATTTTGCAACGACAGAAACCATGAATTGTCATTGATGCATCTGGTGTTAGAAAAAGCTCCAGGAGTACCAGGATGGAGTGTCGGTTACATCGATCCTGCAATAAAGAACGAAAAATATTCGTTTGAGGCAGATAATACCAATGCCTATGCGTTCCTTAATACGACTGTTGCCAATGTTGTAAAATGCGTATTTTATTTCGATACAATCAATAGAACGGTAAGTGCGTATGCCAAAGAAAACATAGGAAAAGACACGAATATCTTCATTGGATGGCGCAACGCACTTAATATGCTTAAAATGACTCCACAGGCAGATACAATGTATAATGCTCTGACCATTCAAGGCGATGAAGAGTTAGATATTACGAGAGTCAATTATGGTCGAAGTTATATCTATAATCTTGACTACTATTTGACTACAAACTACTTTCCTCAAGAAACTATTGATAAGATCAAAATATGGCAAAAGTGGCAAATTGATAACCACGCTAAATATATTGAGAACGGAAAGAAGTCTGCGGAATATCAGGCAAAGATAGATGAGATTAATTATCGTGTGCCAAATGATGGAATCCAGATTGCTCAATATAAAACAATGGATCAAGAAACTCTTGAAAAAACTCTAAAAATGTATGAGCAGATGCTTACTACAATCCAAGTCAGTGTAGATACAAGAGATGATCATGAGAAAGATTCAAGTGGAAATTATACAAAATGGGATAAACCAGATGATATTCAGAATCGTGTCTATAAACCTTGGACTACTCCTTCTGGCGAAGTTGATCATGAAAAATATCTCGCACTTTTAAAAGAAAGCAACAAAGGATATTATACATATAAAGAATTAAGAGATTATATTATTCCAAATATTAAGGTAGCAATTCAAAACTTGCATTTAGCCGATGATAAGAAGATTGATTATAATGATGAATTTGAATCAAACTGGGATTTATATGGAATCAAAGAACTTGAAGGTAAGCGTGACGAATACAAAAAACAGATTTTAGATATTCTTGCTGCATATCAAAAAGAATGGAATCAACTTACTGATGAAGAAATCAGCAAAGCTGGTGTAAAGGATGAAAAAACATATAATGTATTCCATAAGAATTTTATTAAGTACAAAAATTGGCTTGGTGATGAAAACACAAAAGGCTCACTTCTATATAAATTAAAAGAGTTAAATGCACAGGTCGATGAACTTGAAACTCAGAAGAAACCATATGACGATGTAATGACAGATATGAATACTCATTCTGAACTCAATGATCCGCAATTTGGATTGACAGATAAAGAATATACTGCTGTCATGAATATTGTTCGTATGGGAGATTATACAAACAATAATATCTTTACTACTTCTCTTGACGACGCAGTAACATCTTACGAGCATTGCGAAGAATTATATCAAGATGGATTAAAACGCATCTCTGAAACTTCTCAACCACAATATCAGATTGAGACTTCTCTCGATAACATTCTTTCATTAAATGAATATGCAGACGTAGATTCGGATAATAAACAAGGTTGGCATAATCAGTTTACGGTTGGTAACTTTATTCGAGTTGGCTTGCGTGATGATTATGCAGTTAAGTTAAGATTATTGACAGTTGCATATAATCCTTGCACAAAAAGTTCGGAAATTAGTGTGACGTATACTAACATGATCACGAGTCTAACAGGTAGGGATGATTTCTCTTATCTGTTTGACGATACTGCTGCTTCGCAGAAAAATAGTATTTCTGTCGGAACAGGCGACTCTAAAGATTCTGTTGAGTATATGACTAATATGCTTCAGAGAATGACAAATAGTTCCTTATTTGGAAATGCAGTGAACAATAGTGTACAAAATGTATTAAGTGATCAAGGAACAATTAACAAACTGTTTGGAGATTATCTGAATTATAAAGTAATTAATGTCGGGAACATCACAGGTGACAAAGCTGAGTTTAATGAGTTGTTTAGCAAATATATTAATTCAGAATATATTGCTGCTAATTCGGCTGATATTAAAAAGTTAAATACAGACGTTGCCAATATTAACTCTGCAATCATCGGAGCTTCTTCTACAGAAACAGGTATCGTATTCAACCTATCCTCAGCAAATGCAAAGTTTGACTCTGCATGGATCATAAATGGTATCGCAGGGAAAATGACAATTGGAGACTTAGCCGCAGGCGATATTACAATCTCTGATACAATGCGTCTCCTATCTGAGAACGGCAACTTTATTATGAACGGCTCAGCTATGCAGTTTTTAGATACTGAAGGAAATGTTGGAATCCAGATCGGTTATGATACGAACAAGAATCCAAGCATTATCATCAAAGACAATAAAGGCGTAACAGTTATGACAAGTCAAGGCATTACTAAGGATGCGATTGCTGATGGATTGATTGTGAATAATATGCTTGGAGATAAATCTATATCTAAGGATAAGCTAAACTTCCCTATCGTTGAGGCGAATGAGCAAGGTGGTGTTGATATTACACAGATTTATGATGGCAAAGGCGGTTTGTGGGGAGTTGAGTATACGACATTTAAGGAAAGTGTAAATAGTACATTAGATGATTTTGATTCTCAAATGAATGAGATGGGTTATAATATCATTCTTACTTCTTCTACAGGAGCAAGGCTTGGTGTGGACGGAACATCTACATTGAGTATCACATTGACAAAAAATGGTACAGATGTAACAAACGAATGGTCAGAAAATCACTTTGAATGGTGTAGAAAATCATCTGATTTAGATGGAGATACTTATTGGAATGAACAGCACTCTGGCATGAAAAGTGTTGTTGTAAATAGACAAGATATTATGAATGGAGCGACTTTTGGTTGCTCTTTTGTTGTTGATGGAGAAACATTGGCAACTACTTTAAATTAAGGAGGAAAATTATATGGGAAAAGTGCTTGCCTATGGCGAGATTACAATTACAGACTTAACAGATGGGAAGCAGATACAAGCATATGTGACATCGAACCAACCAAATTTTGTATCATACGATCCCAATGCAACTACAAAATATAATCCTGACTGGTCAGCAAGTAAATTGGTACTTACGCCAGTCATTTTTATTGATAATAAACAGGTGTCATTAACTCAGACTGGGCTAAGCATTACTTGGCAGAGAAAAGTTGGATCAGCAGCATCTACAGATATTGTCACAGGAGAAAGTGTATCTAGTGGAGTGTTAAGTGTTAGCAAAAGTATGTTAGTGCCGAATAGTTCAGAAATGATCACCTATATTTGTAGTATCGTTTATACTGATCCAGATACACAAATTAAAGCAGAAACAAGATGTCAGATGTCCTTTACTCTGGTGAAACAAGCTACTGAATTATCCGACTGTAGCATTACTGGAGATACAACATTTAAATACAATGGAGATGGAGCAATTACTTCTGCTTCTTCTATTACATTAACTGCTGTGTTAACAAATACTTCTGTAAAACAGTGGCAGTATAAGAAATCTGATGGAACATTCGCTGCCTATCCTAGCGCTGGCACAACTACTACTCTTACTGTAAATCACAATGATGCAGTGTTTGTAAATGATGTGGCAGTTATTAAATTACTTACAAATGATGATAATGTTTATGATATTCATCAGATTGTTAAGTTAAGGGACGGAGCGGCAGGTAAGGATGTTTATAGTTGTGTATTAAGTAATGATACACAATCTGTGCCTTGTAACGCCAATGGTGGATTATATAGTTCATCTCTTACAGGTGCTGATACTACAATTACTATCTACAAAGGTGGGGTTGATGACTCAGCCAACTGGACTATCGAAGCTACTCCAAGCAATGGTATCACAGGTACATGGGATGGAGACACAAGAAAATATACTGTTACAGGAATTACTGTTGATTCTGGTTATGTTGAATTTGTATGTACTAAATCAGGTCAGGCAAATATTACAAAAAGATTTTCTTTAAATAAAGACAGATCTGGTAGTGATGCAACTATTTATCAGGTAACAGCTGAAAGTAATGTTCTTAAACTAAATGCTTCTAATGTGCTTAGTCCAGCACAGGCTAAGTTCAGTGCTACTAAAAGAGTTGGAAATACTACATCTGCAACAGCCTATTCTGGTAGATTTAAAATCTCTGAAAGCACAGATGGAAATACATATACAGTTAAATACACATCAAGTTCTGATCAAAGCAGTGTAAACTATACACCTTCTAGCACGAGTATTAAGACAATCAAAGCAGAATTGTATGCTTCTGGTGGTACAACTACATTATTGGATACTCAGACCGTAACAATTATTGCTGATGGTAAAAATGGTACAAATGGTACAAACGGTACTTCTGCTGTAAGTACAGTTCTTGGAAATTATAGTGAAGTAATTCCTTGCAACCCTAATGGAACTGCCAGTGCAGCTAAAGATATTACAATTCCATATTCTTGCTATAAAGGGACAACAAGAATTGCAGGCGAGGCTACTGTAGGAACATTACCAAGTGGAGTGACTGTAAAATCCAATACAGATGCAACTGCTTCTGCTGAAGGATCAATTATCTTAGCTGTTGCTAGTGGTGCTTCTTTAGCAAATGCCATGAGTGGAGATATTACTATTTCTATCGTTGCAGAAGGATTAACATCTACGCATAAATTTAATTGGAGCAAAAATACGAAAGCTACGAATGGTGTAAATGCTGTATTGTTTCAGGCTTATGCTCCTAATGGAAGCCATATCATTAATGACAGTAACACCGTTTTACTACAAACGACATTAACAAATGGTACAACTACTGTCACTTCTGAAATTACATATCAATGGAGTAAATATGTTAGCGGAGCTTATCAGAATATCGCAAGTGCTACGTCTGCAAGCTTAACAGTAACACCTAGTATGGTAGATTCTGTTGCTTCATTTAGATGTAATGCCGTTTATGGCGGTAAAACATATTCTGCGTATGTTAGTGTTATTGACCAGAGTGATCCATGTTCAATTAATGTATTGAGTTCTTTAGGAGATCAGTTGATTAACGGACAAGGTGCAGGTGCTTTATATGTAATCATTACAAGAAACGGAAAAGAAATTGATACATTGAAATCTACAACATTCTCTACTTCTGCTCCTACAAAGCCTGCAAGTGGAGATTTTTATTATAAAGTAGATGCTTCTGCTAAAACAGTTACTTTAATGAAATATAATGGAACGGCTTGGTCAGCAGCTACTGGCAACGATCTTCCAAAATATACTTACAACTGGACTCGAAGAGATAAAAAAGGGGTGGAATTGGACACAGCTTCTAATTATGCGTCTGGAAAAGCAATTTTCTTAGATTCATCTGTTGTAAATGGGAAAATGATTTTCGGCTGTGAAGTCGTTGATGATAGTGAATAGACAATAATGTCAGGGCGTACATTATTGTCTTTTTTTAATGTACGCCTAATTATCATTAAGGAGGAAATATTTGAATGGGTAAAACTTTAGGCTATGGTGAGATTACTGTTGCTAATATGACAGAACCATTTACAGTCATGTTAACAAACGAAGCACAGCAATTTGCTACAGATTCAAATAGAAAAGTAACTTCCGCACAAAGTTACTATACAGACATTATTGTTATTCGTGGTAGTCAGGAACGGACTGATTACACGATTGGAAATATTACTTCTGGCAGTGGGATTACTGTCAGTAAAAACAGTAAAAGAGTTACATTTAGTGTGAGTGCTGGTACTACTATCGGTGCCGATGCAGGAGTAATTGAGATTCCTATTACGCTTGATGGGCAGACTGTTAAGAAACAGTTTTCTTGGAGTTGTGGGAAACAAGGACCTCAAGGTGTTAAGGGTAAAGATGGTACATCTATAAAAATCACATCTAAATCAGTTACATATCAAACGTCAACTTCTGGCACAACAGCACCTACAGGAACGTGGTCAACTACTGTTCCTACGGTTAATAATGGGCAATATCTCTGGACTAAAACTACAGTACAATACTCAGATGGTAATAAAACAGAAGCATATTCTGTATCTTACAAAGGTACGAATGGTACAAATGGAACTTCTGTCACAGTAAGTAAAACAGAGGTTACTTATCAAGTTAGTACAAGTGGAACTACTGCTCCTACAGGTACATGGAGTACAACAATGCCAAGTTGCGATCAAGGACAGTATTTATGGACTAAGACTTACGTTAAGTATTCTGATGGGAAAGAGACTACTTCTTATAGCGTTAGTTATAAGGGAGTTGATGGTGAGAAGTTTAGCTGGAACTTGATTCAAAATGGAAAAGGCAATGAAAAAAGAGGATTCTTTAAGAATTTTAGTTCAGTAAATATAACTGAAGGATACGGAGAAATTACATTAACATCGAAACATAATTATATTGGTATCGGCTTATCAGGATTTGTTCTTACCCCAAGACAATATGAAGTTGGGAAAAAAGTTACATGGTCTTATGATATTATGTATACAAAATGGGATTTTCCAACAGGAACAAACCATCAAGAGTTTTGGTTAGGACAAAGATACACAAATGCTCCATCTGGAGAAACGGCTACTGGTCAATGGGTTGGTGTGACTGCTCATGATTTACCAGTTGTTGGACAAAACGGTTGTGAACTCAATAAATGGTTTCACGTTGAAGTAACTAAAACGATTCCTACTCAAGCTTCCTCAAATGTCGGACACCAAGGGGTTATTAATTTCTATAATAGCACCGACATTTCAGCTACGGTAACTTTCCGTATGAAAAATGTAAAATTAGAATACGGGGATACTGCTACTCCTTGGAGTCCATCCCAATCTGATCTCGAAGGTCGTGGAGTTTCTGAAACAGTTCAATACTACCTAGCAACATCTCAAGCCTCTGGAGTAACTTCTTCTACTTCTGGATGGAGTACAGACATTACAACTCAAAAACTCACTGCGGATAAAAAATATTTATGGAATTGTTATCAGACTAAATATTCAGACGGTACGAGTGAACCTATTAGTACACCTAAGGTTATTGGTGTATATGGGGATAAAGGGCAAAAAGGTGACAATGCCAAAAACCTCTCTATCACACCTTCATCTCAATACTTCAAGTCTACAGATGGCGGTAAAACATTTGCGCCAGACACAATCACAATCAAACCTACTATTCAAGGAGAAATCAATTTCGGTAAATGGCAGTATTCTATTGATGGCGGAGTTAGCTTCGCTGATGCCGTGAGTGGACAGAAAGGTTTGACGATCAGTAATAACGTGTTAACTGTTAGCAAAGATAGTAGTTTATACAGTGACGCTGTTACTATGGTTACTTTCAGAGCCGTTGCTAGCGATAGTAGTTTTTATGATACTTGTAGTATTGCTAAGATTTATGATGTGAGTGATATTGGTGATGGTAGGAATTTATTGACTGGAGTTTCTTCTTATACTAAAGACGCACCTTTTGAAAAGACGGATTCAAGAGCAGATGGGTGGATTGTATATCAAAATATTATTACCTCTATCGAACTTGAAGCTGGAAAAAAATATGTGCTACAAGCAAAAACTGATGGAAATTGGACTGCGAACCATGACACAAATGGACAAGATCCGTCTAAAAAACTGGTGACGTTATGGTTATGTAGTGATACAACGAATGACTTTTTTGATATGCGACAAGGATATGTTGTATTTACACCAACTGTTACAGCTAAATATAAATTAAGAGTTAATCAATATTCGAACGGAACAGATGCTTACACTATTCATTTGTGGGATATTAAACTTGAAAAAGGCTCTTCTCCTAGTGGTTGGACACCTGCTCCTGAAGATGTCCAAACAGCGATTTTATCTAC
>OLOO01001376.1_pt1 | contig 16474 bp, 8 predicted proteins | sample 1672621 | NCBI WGS metagenome assembly OLOO01 (sample SAMEA3136706, study PRJEB25190) | human gut metagenome | biome: human gut; feature: human-associated habitat; material: faeces | place: Austria | collected 2013 | reverse complement strand
CTCAACTGTAATATCGTCTTCAGGGGTCTCTGTCTTCTCAAACCCAATCGTTATTGTCTTATCCGCATTAACAAAGGTTGGATACATAAAAGACGTAACCTTTTCGTCAAACCCGGTTTCTTCGGGCTTGCTCGTGTCGTCGTCTACAAGCTCGTACAGGTTAATGACATACCCGTCATCTGCCTCGGCTTTGACACTCACGATATTGTCAGCTTCCGCTTCGTATACGTACATGTAAGCACTCTCTGCTGCATTCTCGCTTGAGATAAGCAGACCATCCTGGTCATACACGTCTATATACTCACTGCCATCCTGTTTTTCATCCAGGCGGATGGTCTGCTCCTGGTCTTTTCCTTCTGCTATGATGGCTTTACCACCAGTTGTTTTAAGGTTAAGGAAAAGGAATTTCGTTTCTTTTTCTTCGCTGCTGTCATCGTTATCATCTCCAAGAGTAAACGTCTGGGATACGGTGCCATCATCATTTACAACAATACTGTCGGCGACATCATCGCTTGCATATGCGGTATATGAAGACAGAACCGGCGATGCGGCGGTCATTACAGCCATTGCGATAGACAGAGCCTTGTACTTTAAGTTCTGCATCTTGTTTTTAGTCCTCCTTTTTATATTATTTTTGTCGGTTTCCGGGAATTCCCGGAGCCAAGGCCGGAGGAAAAGGCTGTACGGAAACAAGGTCTCGAACAGTTTTCCCTGCAACCTTGTAAATCCGATGCGTTACTTAATTGTTACAGCCGCATATATATGCGGCCAACAAACGAAGGTAAGAAGTTTATCTTCGCTCATATATAATATGAAAAATAACACAAAAAAAAGAAATTTTTTGGCTTTACACTTCTGATGCCGGCAGCCAGCGGCTTTGCCGGCAGACCTGCCGGCCGGAAAGAGTCTCGGCAACAAACACGCAGTTTTCAGCCCGCAAAAAAACCGGCAAATTATGCCGGTTCAAATCTCAAACTCATCTTGTTCTTCCATCTGCATCGCCTGCATCAGGTAAGCTTTGATTATAGTATCATCGTCTTTTTTGGAATCAGGCGAGGCATTCTCCATATCCCTTAAAAAAACGGCAGCCAGTTTACTTTTCGCGGACTCTATCTCATACTTACACACTGCGGCATCACAATTCACCAAATCAAACGCCTTTTTGACATTTTCAGGATTACTCAGTCCGAAATCAAGGTATTCCTTCAGCAGTCCGGCGTCGTGGTTCATGACAGTCATCGCCAGGATGGAGGCATCCTTTTCATGCAGGTATGCAGCCAGTTTTTTTCCGTCTTTTGTTGCCATTTCTTTTTGGCTCATGTTACCGTAAGTCTTAACTGCAACACGGCAGCCGACATCAAAGACTGAAAACTGATAAGCCTTGTTGACGATTTTTTTAAGCATTCGTTTTTTGGCTTTCAGCGAAAATGACGGCACTGGTGAAAAGCATACTTTCGCGACATCGTCAAGCAGCTTCTTCCTGTCTGCAATCAGCATCGCACGAGGGAAGAAATAAGACTGACTATCTACGTTTACCTGGAAGGTGCCTCCGAACTGACTATCTACGTTTACCTGGAAGACGTCTTCGATTCCATGGACATCACTATTGGTAATCCCAATGATGCACGTGCTCAGGATATCCGGCAGATTGGAGAAGCCATCAAGGCTTATTGACTTTACGTTCCGGAAGTTACAGTCTTGAACTCTTACCAAACCAGGCAGATACAGGCTTTCAGCTGTACAGTCTTCAAACGCCATTGGCTCAATAATGAGAGGCTTTTTTCGGTTAGGTGCAAATGTCAGTGACGTCAGTGGTGAAGAATCAAATGCCATTGGGCCTATATCATCAACACTGGAGGGAATTGTTGTGGTTGTCAGGCTTTCGCAGTTGTAAAAAGCGCAAGCACCAATCTTTTTCAGGCCTTCATTTAACACGATTTCAGTCAGGTAAATACTTGACCTGAAGGCATACTTATCAATCAGCCTGAGACTCTGCGGGCAAATAACCTTGCTAGCCGCGCTTTTGTCAAACGCTGAGTCTCTAATGATTTCAACTCCATCATGGATTTTTATGCATCCGGATTTTCCACACGGAACAGCGACAAGTATTAGCCCGTCTTTCGTGTATATGATGCCGTCAATGCTGATGTATTTTGGATTGTCATCGTACACCTCAAAATCTGTAATATCCAGTGATGATGCGAGGAATGGTTCATAGTAGTCCACTGAACTCGGATATACTTGTCTTACCTCATCGTTTTCAAACACAAGAATCGTTTTTCCGTTTTCTTTTTTAAGCTTCATAAGTTTTCTTTTCCTTTCTTTTTTTTTGTATTTATACATACAGTATGCCGGATTTCGCCGGCAGCAAAATACAAAATCCCCGCTGCCGGCAAAGACAGCGGGGGTTCTAAAACAAAGAAAGGAACGAACGCGACGGCGAATCCGTCTTATGTATTGAGGAAATTTTTCTTTCCTCCTCTCTTGTATATAGTATACCAGATTTTCCGTTGGGCGCAAATTTTTGTCGGATTTTTTCGCAGCCGCGAGAGGTCGGGCGCTGCTGGTAATTCTGTTTTACGGGCAAAATTTCTGCAAAAAAATAAGCCGTGCAAAGCATGCACAGCCAAAGGACGCCTCATGGAAAAAGCCTCTTCTTCCACATATAAAGTATAGCACAAAATATGTCAAATTGCAAGAATTAAATTACATATACAGTATATCATATTTTTCACCAAATGCAACAGCAAAGTCGCAAAACCTGCCGGCAATGCATCGTCAGTCACGCTGCTCTTCTTCCGACAAAAAAGAGGCGCCGCTTTCGCGGCACCTCAGGCTTCAGAGCAAAAACTTCGGTTTACAGGGGCTGTTTCCAAGCGCCTGCAGCATGCACGCATTCATATCAGTCGCATCAGTCCTGAAATCGTTTTTCAGAACAGTCTCAACGTCTCCAACATTATGCAGGCCAAGCTTCAGGTAATCCATCAGCTTTTTTACATCTCCAGACTTATAGAACGTCAATATGACATTTTGACTGTGTGTTTTTAGTATTTTTTTTGCTTTTTCTTTTATTTCTCTGTCTTCAGTATTACAATACACATTCATCGCCGCATCATATGACGCATCAAGCGGAGTCTCTGCCGCATCCAGAGCATACATCTGCAGGTCATACAGCTTCTCATTTAATGGCTTTTCGATAAGCTGCATTGCATCAGAAATGTTTTCAAGGAATTTTCCTTTTACATACCCATCCATTATTTTGGGGATATATACATTTATACCACCAATGCATACCTCCAAGGCACAGTTACATCTCGGGTCATAGTAGTCCGAGGCCTCATTAAGAGGTACGAAATTCCTGACAATTAAAGCATTAAGTATTGGTTCAATATCTGATGTGTCATAGCAGTTTATTACTACTCTTCTGACCTTGACAAAGTTATTGTCCGAAAGTGAGACCAGCCTGTACGGAAGCTCTGTCTCATCAGCATGACACCACCCAAAAGCACCGTATGCAATCTTAAGTCGGTTATTGCATTCTTGCGGGCGATTCTGAAACTTCAGGTTTCGGAGAGGACTCTCGCAGAATGCATTAGCCATAATATCCAGCACCGTATCAGGGATGGTGATATTATCAAGCAAAGGACACATACGAAATGCACATTCACCAATATATGTGAGGCCTTCGCTTAGAACGACCTCTTTCAGGTTTTTGCAGTTATTAAATGCATCAGGAGCGATTGACGTTACCGTTTTTGGCAGTATGACTTTTGAAGCCTTACTGTCTGCAAACGCATCGCCAGCAATTATTTCTGTACCGTAAGCAACCTTCACAGTTCCCTTCTTGTCTGGCGGCGCGGCAATCAGTGTAAGTCTTGTTTCTCCGTTAGGCATTGTCTTCTTTTTGCCATACAAAAGCCCGCTTTCTGAATAAAGCCTTGGGTTCTCGGAATTAACCTCATAATCGGTAACGCCGTTCTCCTGAATGCTTTCTATCATTTTCATGTTCATGATTTTTCGTTCGTTTGTCTCATCTTTGTCGATGTACGCGATTATTTTCTCGTCTTGCTGTATTATTTTCATAATTTCTTTTCCTTTCTTTTTTATATTTATACATACAATATGCCGGATTTCGCCGGCAGCAAAACACAAAACCCCCGCTGCCGGCAAAGGCCGCGGGATGTCTGGCGCTGCCGGCAAATCATCGGCAAACACAACCACTCTTTTTCCGGCAAAAAAAGAAGCGCCGCTTACGCGGCACTTCAGGCTTCAGAGTAAAAACTTCTGTTTACAGGGACTATTTCCAAGTGCCTGCAGCATGCACGCATTCATATCAGCCGTATCAGTTCTGAAATCGTTTTCCAGAACAGCCTCAACGTCTTCCTCCTTATGCAGGCCAAACTTCAGGTAATCCATCAGCTTCTTTACGTCTCCAGATTTATAGAACACTCGGATGATATTTCTGCTATGCATTTTTAATACTTTTTTTGCTTTTTCTTTTATTTCGCTGTCTTCAGTATTGCAATATACCTTAATCGCCGCATCGTATGACGCATCAAGCGGAGTCTCTGCTGCATCCAGGGCATACATCTGCAGGTCATGCAGTTTTTCACTTAGCGGCTTTTCGGTAATCTGCATTACATCAGAAATATCTTTAAGGAATTTTCCTTTTACATTCCGCCCCATTATCTTGGGGATGTATGCATTCACACCACCAAAGCATACCTCCAAAGCACAGTTACATCTCGGGTCATAGTAGTCCGAGGCCTCACCAATAGGTGCGAAATTCCTGACAATCAAAGCATTAAGTATTGACTTAATATCTGATGCGTCATAGCAGTTTATTACTACCCTTCTGGCCTTGGCAAAGTTATCGCCCGAAAGTGAGACCAGTCTGTTCGGAAGCTCTATCTCATCGGCATGACACCATCCAAAAGCGCCGTATGCAATCTTAAGCCGGTTATTGCATTTCTGCGGGCGGTTCTGAAACTTCAGGTTTCGGAGAGGGCTTTCGCTGAATGCATTATACATAATATCCATCACCGTGTCAGGGATGGTGATATCATCAAGCAAAGGACACAGACGAAATGCATATTCATCAATATGTGTAAGGCCTTCATTCATGATGACCTCTCTCAGATTTTCGCAATTATTGAATGCATAAGAAGTGATTGTCGTTACCGTTTCTGGCAGTATGACTTTTGAAGCCTTACTGTCTGCAAACGCATCGCCGGCAATCATTTCTGTACCGTGAGCAACTTCCACAGTCCCTTTTTTGTCTGGCGGTACGGCAATCAACGTAAGCCTTGCTTTTCCGTTAGGCATTGTCTTCTTTTTGCCATACAAAAGCCCGTTTTCTGAATAAAGCCTTGGATTCTCGGCATCAACCTCAAAATCGGTAACACCGTTCTCCTGACCACTTTCTATTATTTTCCGCTCGTTCGTATCGTCTTTTTCAATATACGCGATTACTTTCTCGTCTTGTTGTATTATTTTCATCAGATTTTTTTCCTTTCTTTTTTTTGTGTATTTACACATACAGTATGCCGGATTCTGCCGGCAACAAAAAGGCCGCGGCGTTCAGCCGCGGCACACACGTAGAAAGAAAGGAATTCCGACGGCGAATCCGTCTTATGTCTCGGAAGGATTCTGTCCTTCTCGCTTACATATATAGTATACCAGATTTTTTGGCTGGTGCAAATTTTTTGTCGGATTTTTTCGCTGGCGCCTGCCGGCAACCGACATTCAGCGGCCGTCAGCAGGCGCATATTTGTCAGCTGGCCTTCGGAACCTGGAATTCCGCCAGCAGCTTTTCGCACAATCATATCTTTATACAGATACAGGAGAGCGAAGCCTCCCGTTAGCCACTGTACTTCCTTCCGGCTTGACCGGCCCGCACTCTCCCGCCCGCCTTATCTTCTTTATATGGCAAATCTCAAGCTTCTGTTTGTGAACAACGTTTCTTTCCAGGCGCCTTCGGCGCCGGCAACCACGTTTCAGGAGCCACAAGTGAACCTCCCCCACTGATTTCTGGCGAGCAGAAATCAAATGGGGGGAGGTTCACCTCTCTTTTTTCACTTCTTTTTTTACACTTTTTTTACGTCTTTCATATGCTGAATATTTTGGTGTAAGAAAAAAGCCGCACAAGAAAAAACAGCCCGGCAAAAGCCGAGCTATTAATTTCCTTTTTGAATCAGGCCTGATTTGCAAACTGCTTCAGGGCTTTCTCTCCACATATCTTGATTGCAGCAAAATTGTCAATCATATATTGATTGCCAGAACCAGTCTTCTCTTCCTGTTTTCTTACAATACAGGCAATATCTTTCTTTTCTCTCACGCCTTCCCTGACTGCATGCATAGTACCGCTTTTCGCGTCACAGTCAACAACGAGGATTTTATCTGCAATCATCGCCTGCAAAAGGTCGCGTTTGACAAACTTCCATTTTTCAGGTCTCTCGCCAGGTTCATACTCACTTACAATACATCCGCCATTTTTCAGGATATTTTCTACAAGCGAATCATTGCATTTCGGGTATATGTAATCCAGCCCGCAAGGCATTACAGCAATACATTTTCCACCGGCAGCCAGTGCTCCTTTCAGCCCTGCAGTGTCACATCCAACCGCCAGCCCGTTCAATGTCACGGCGCCAGATTCAGCCAGTATTTTTCCGCATCTATTTGCATTTCTGAGTACATCAGCATCTGCATTTCTCCGCCCAATTAGGGCTATTATTTTATCCGGTTTTTGCAAGAGAGAAATATCACCGCGGTAATACAAATTTTCAATCTTACAGTCTTTCAGTCTCGTGAAATTCTGCAGCTCTTCTTTTGTCAGTCTTTTTATTTCCATTTTTTTTCAGTCCTTTCATATGCTTTTTGCATATATTTACTCACACATCAAACGTCTCTTTCGTCCTTATTTTTTCCAATATATACGCCTTTGCAATCTGAAGCTCGCTCTCTTCCATTGCTGGCAGCATACGCCGCAGCGCGGTATCGCTCCACTCGACCGCATTCAGCATCTGAACGAATTTTTCTTCGTTCTTTTCTACTGCTCTTTTGGCAATATCCTCTGCCATCCGTGTCAGGTATCGCTTCGCAGAAGTTGCGTTTTTGTATCGCATTACGATAGCAATCGCAGTGTCCTCTTTGCATCTGTCATTATGGCCATACATATACAGACGGTACAGATATTTATTTTTACCTGTTTCGATATATTTCTTAATGTCATTATTCAGCATATCCATGTCATTCGCATTTATACTCATACAGAAAACATCGTTATCTACATATCTCGGAATGACAATCGGAGCTAAGCCTCCAATATGCAGTGTTGCATACATGGCATACCTTCCATTTGTCATGATATCCAGAACATTGCATTTCACCGCATAGCTTGTTGTGATTCCGCACAAAATATTTACGTGATACCGTGAAGCATATATATTATCTGTCCATAAAAAAGCTCCATCTCCGATTGAGACAATCGAATCCGGCAAATATACGTCTTTCAGATGGCATCGCGCGAAGGCATTGGGGCCAATTCCGGTCAGGCCTTCCGGCAACGTTATTTTTTTTAAATTAGTGCTGTAAAACGCTCCGTATGCTATTTTTTTTAATTTTTTTGAAAATTTCACCTTTTTTAACTTATGGCAGGAATAAAAAGCAGCATCAAGAATATATTCCAGGTCATCGTTCATCTCCACGACCTTCAAATTGCGGCACTCGCAGAACGCCGATGGCTCAATCTTTCTCATACTGTCAGGAAACTTTACGCCGTTTATCCTGCAGCTTTTAAAAGCGCCCTCGTATATGGTTTCAGTGCCTTCAGCTATCTCTACGCGGCCTATCTTCTGCGGCGGGCATAAGATAAGCGTTTTGCCGTCTTTTGTATACAAAATGCCGTCAATAGTTTTGAGTGACCTGTTCATCGGATGCGTCACCTCAAAGCATTCAACCTGTTTATATACTTTCTTGTCCATAAGGTTATCAACATCTTTCGGGGATATCGGGTCAAGTACGTCGTACACATCAATAATGATTTTCTTTGGATGATTGCAGTCAAATTCCCAATCCTGTTTACGGGCAAACTTGACGAGGTCATAGTAGTTGTCAATAGTAAGGATTCGTGTAGTTGGATTGTAGTTCATTCTTATCTTCCTTTCTTGTTTTTGTATTCGCCTACAATATGCCGGATTTTGGCGGCAGCAAAACACTTTTCCGGATTCGTTATCAGCATAGTTTGACTTTTCTCCCCTTTTGCGGTACAATATATGTACGCGAATCGCGCGAATACGCTCTTAAGAGCACTGAGCCATCGCGGGATGACTCTCAATGCAAAGCCCGGCATAGAAATATGCCGGGCTTTGTTGGGTTAACAACAAAAAAAACAAGCAGAACGTAGGGCTGCTTGTTATAGCCAGTCAAGGGCGGCTCGCCCTTGCGGGGCGTGCGGGGCAGAGCCCCGCATTTTTTCTTTTTTCTTTTTTTTCTTTTCTTTTTGCCTTTCTCTTTTTCCTTTCTTACACCAATCTCCTCACGCTTAAAATCGTCCTGTAAGCGGCATTGTCACTTATCTTGATTCCGTCTCTTGAATTTGACGCATGCACTATCTTTCCGTTTCCCATGTAAATAGCCACATGCCCGCCGTAACAGATTAAATCACCCGGCTGAGCTTCGGAATAAGAAACCTCACGGCCGGCGTTCTGCTGTTCGTAAGACGTCCTTGGCAGGCTTACCCCGAAATTATTATAAACACTCTGCACGAAACCAGAACAGTCAGCACCATTTGTAAGGGATGTACCACCCCAGACATACGGGTTGCCGACAAATTGAGTTGCATAGTCTACAACGGAAGAACCGGAGCCGCCTGAATAACTGCTGCCGGAAGAGCTGCTGCTTTCTTCCTGACTTCCATCACTTTCCTCGCCGCTCTCTTCTTTATAGCCGTCATTGGCTTCGCTGTCATTGTCTTCACTTTCTACGCCATCATCACTGCTTTCATCACTTTCGTCGTAACTTCCATCTTCGCTGTCGCTGTCTTCTCCTTCTTCTTCATCTATATCTTCAGTACCATCTTCTTCACTATCTTCGTCCTCTACATATTCATCATCTTCACTTTCATCTTCATCATACTCAGCCTCAGCTTCAGCTTCCGCCCGCGCTGCTTCCTCAGCCGCTGCTGCTTCAGTTGCTGCCTGCTCTGCTGCAATCCTTGCGGCTTCTTTCTCCGCCTGAATCTGTTCAATCTCTGCCTGCTGCTGTTCAATCAGGGCTGCATACTCATTTGCCATCTGCTGGGCATATGCAATTTCATTATCACAGTCCGCAGAGCTTGCACGTCTCTCATCAATCGCCGCCTGCAGGTTTGCCTGTTCGGCTTCCTGCTCCTGCTTCATCCCTTCCAGCTCGGCTTTCTCCTGCTGGTATTTTTCTTTCAGGTTTTTGATTTCCTTCACCGTGTTTGCATATTTCTCAAGGCTTTCCCGGTCATAGTCATACATCCCCTGAACGTTTTCAGCCTTGTTCAGCATATCCGACAGGTCATCTGATGCAAGCATCATCTGGAACCACGCCGCGTCTCCACCGTTTTCATAAAGATACTGAATACGCTTTTTCATTGCGGCATACTGTTTTTTCTGTCCTTTTTCAGCTTTTTTTATGTTTCCTTTTGTTACGTTGATGTCGGACTCCTTGGCTGCGATATCATTTTCAAGCGTCTGTATAGACACCATTACGTTTACCAGGTCAGCATCAAGTGAATTAATTTCAGCTGCCAGCTGCTGTTTCCTCGCATACATATTATCAATCTGTGCATATGCGGCATCAAGCTGCTCTGCCGTCCAGGCCTGTTCCTGTCTTAAATCGTCTTCCCTGTCTGCATACACGCTTGCCGCTGGGGAGATACTCATCGCCAGGGCAAGTGATATTGTTAATATTTTTTTGTGCATTGTTATCATTTTTTATTACCTCTTTTTGTGTATTTTTTTTCTTTGTTTTTTCTACAACACATATAGTATGCTGAATTTTAAAAAAAATGTAACACTTTTTTAATAAAATACTTAAAAAGAGGTTTTTGCCTTTTTATGCAACTCGTCAGCAGCACAGCAAAAAATACCGGCGCGTTTTGCACCGGTATTACATTTAGATAGAAAAAGATTTGTTTGTTTTTGTATTTCCAAGCATTTCCAGAATATACGCCCGTGCGGTTGGCATCTCTCCTGCCTCTTCGAGAAGCAGTTTTAACAGCTGATTTGACGCGATATTCATTTTCAGTAATTTGGCCAGACGCTCTTCATCTTTATTCTGTATCAGCCTCAGGGCAAATATTTTTGCGTTTCTTTTTAAGTATTCTTTTGCCTCTTTCGCGTTAAAGTCATAGTACTCTAATATGGCAAGGTCTTCTTTATCGATTGTGTCCTCTGCATATTTCCATAATTCAGGACGCTCTTCGCAAAAATCAGTAAAAAAATCTGTTACAGTTTTTGTTAAGTCTGCAAACTTTGAGATATCAACATATCTTGGAAGATATGCATACTTATCTCCGCATTGCAGCCGCACAATATGAGATGTATGGTCAAAATGATTGATTTTTTCTGTACGGCGTATGCCTTGAAGAATATCTTCTAAAAAAACAGGCATTATAATCTCTTTTGTGTTTTCTGAAATGGCGCCTTTACCGATATGTTTAACGCTTCCTGGAATATACAATTTTTCAATATGCGTTCCAACGAAAGCGCCTTGAACAATATTACTCAGACCTTCATTTAAGGTGATACTTTTAATATTTGACTTGTAAAAGGCATATCCTCCAACTTCTTGAAGGCTCGGGGGTAATTCTATTTTTGTCAATTTTTCATTCCAGCTGAAAACATAATTTCCGAGTTGCTGAACACCATTGCCGAAATTAATTTCTTTCAGGTTATGACAAGTACTAAAAGCCTCATCACCGATTTTTTTAACGCTTCCTGGAATATATACTTTTTCAATATACGTTCCAGCGAAAACACCTTGGATAATATTGCTCAGACCTTCATTTAAGGTGATACTTTTAATGTTTGACTTGTAAAAGGCATATCCTCCAACTTCTTGAAGGCTCGGTGGTAATTCTATTTTTGTTAGATTTTCATCCCAGCTGAAAACATAATTTCCGAGTTGCTGAACACCATTGCCGAGATTAACTTCTTTCAGATTATGACAATTACTAAAAGCCTCATCCCCGATTTTTTTGATAGAGTCTGGAAGTTTGACAGATTCAATTTCACTATTATAGAAAGCAAAATCAGTGATTTTTTCGACTCCTTCTGGGACCTCAACATGTTTCAATCCGGCAGAACCAACGATAAGCCTATGCATATCTTTTGTATAAATTATGCCATCAATTTCTACATAATGAGGGCTTTTAATTGAGAGCTTTCGTATACACTTAGCTTTTTTTGTTTTGGTCTGAGGAAGCATCAGAATATCTTCCGGCCTTATATAATAATCAATTTCAAGAGTCAATTTCTCTGGAAGATTTGAATTATATTGAAGATTGGATATACTATTTGGATTATGTATAACCATTTCTTTCACTACACCCAAATCAATATCCTGCAAAAATATGGCTTGCTGAGTCATAGTGTCTGGAAGAATAACTTTGTCTGCATCTTTGTCAATATCAATGACGATATAATTTACCATTTTTACACCATTCACGAACGGCTGTGCTTCAAATGCAGAGCCTACAAATGCAGATTCTTCAATGTCAGGCCATGTAAATGTGGTTTTGAGATTTATCAGATTGGTACATTTGCATCCATGAAAGGCGTATGAAGCAATCTTATTAATACCAGACATGTCAATTACATCATTCTCATCCGGAGAAAAGACATTTTCAAGTATTACACGATATGATGATGCATATACGAGATATCTTCCGGAAACATAATGTGTATTTTTGGAATCAACATATTTCACGCCGGAAAACGTCTCATTATTGATATTGATTTCATCAACAGTTGGCCCGATAATAAGCTTTTCTACATTTGGAAATTTCTTATTACTATCACTCATCTCTACATCCGAGTTAAATTCAATTTCTGTCACCCAGTCTTCTACATCCATATCAACAACAGCATTAAGACTTTTATCAATATACATTGTCACGCCATTTTGGCTGTTTGTTTTAAACAATTCTTTTTTATTCATTTTTCCATTTTCCTTTCTTTGTTTTTATATCCTGTTTCGTATTTAATATGCCGGATTTGCCGGCAAAACGAAAAGGGCCGCTACGTTTTGCAGTGGTTTTTCGTGAGGACTGCACGCAAAAAAAAACAGCCGGCGCGAAAGCGCCGGCTGTTTGCAATGGATTATTTCTTACAATTGAAATGTTTGCGATTTTTTTTCTGCATTTTTTTTGTTATCCATGTGCTCCAAAAGGTATGCCTGTACCGTTAACATGTTTTTCTGATTTGCAGTTTCACGCAGCTCTTCCAGAGTATCGTCAGGTATTATATTTGCCATGATGAGCGTTGATATACATTCTTCGTTTTTCTCATCAAGAAGCATAGGCAATATTCTGCCAATGTGTTTTTTGATGTGTTTTTTGGCATCTTCGTTTCCAAAATCACAGAATTCCGCAACCGCAACCGCATCGCGGCATGTGTTTGTAGCGCTATATTCCAGCAGAGACACATTTGAAACATTGATATCGAAGAAATAATGTCTTATTTTTTCTTCTATCTCGTCAACTAAACAAGATGTGTCTAAGGCAATACTCCTTGGCATATACAGATGTTTTTTGTTACATTCCATAACAACACAAGCCTCTTCCAATGTATTATATTCAAAAGACTGCATTGAAATTGAAAAAGATGATAACAGGTTTTTGGGTATTGTAGAAAATCTAAGTTTTTTGATATTTGCAGTAATACTGTCGTAGTTCATCCTCTCTACAGAAGAAGGAATATACAATTCTTTGATTTGTGTATAACTGAAAGCCTCCGCTTCAAATGACTTTAATCCTTCATTTAAATTGATATCTTTAAGTCCAGAACCAAAAAATGCACATCTACTAATATGCTCCAGCGAAGATGGAAGGGCAACATGCTTGAGACTACGACACCAGGCAAAAGCAGACCTGCCGATGGCTTTTAATCCATTTCCAAACTTAACACTTTTCAACATTTCACAATCCGTAAACGCCATTTCATCGATAATTTTCAGCGAGGCAGGAAAGATGACTTCTTCAATCTTACACTGGGTAAATGCATTTATAGATATCACCTCTGTTCCATCCAAAACTTTAACATGTTTCTTGGACATAGAGCAAGCAACAAGAGTTTTTCTATCTTTCGTATACACAACTCCATCAATTTCTTCAAAATGTGGATGAATTATTGAGAAATTTTGCAGACATCCTTTTGAGGTACTATGATGCGCCAAAACTGCAATATCAGAAAAGTCAAGTTCTTTATCGGTTTTCAGGACTATTGTTTCAGGAACATCATTCTTGAAACATAACTTATTGCTGGCATCCGGGTGATGGACTGTCAGTTTTTTAACATGCGACATATCGGCCGTTTCCAAAAAAACATAGTTGTATGGTGTATCCGGCAATTCTATACTCTCTGCTGTCTTATCAACCTCAAGAACAAGAGCTCCGGCAAGTTTTAATCCGTTAACAAACGGCTTAGCGCTGAAAGCGGAGTCTACAAAAGCGTTTGCACTAACCTGATGAAAAGATGTTATAGAATCACATACCGCCATTTCGTCGGCTTTGCACCCAGAAAATGCAAAATTAGCAATCCCGTCAATTCTTGTCAGGTCGATTATTTCTCCTGGTTTTTGACAAAAAGCATTAAGCAACATATTGCTTCTGTAAAACGTCCCTACCAGATATTTTCCTGACAAAAAAGCATCACTTTCTGAGTCAACGTATTTTACATTTGGAAATAAGCTGTTCGGAATGCTGATATCATTAACATGTTCTTTGATGATTAATTTTTCTACATTTGGAAAACTTTTGTTGGTATCGAACATTTTAAAATTATACCAAACTTCTACTTCTTTAATATCATCCGCAACATCAATATCTACTGCGATTTTATTGTCTTTCATGCCTATTGCAGAACCAACATAGAGTACTACTCCTTTTTGGATTTCTTTTTTTATCATATCCATTTTTTATTTTCCTTTCTTTTTATTTTTCTGTATTTAATATGCGGAATTTCGGGCAGCAAAAAAACGGGATTTTAAAAAGAATCCTAGAAGGTTACCTCCTAGGGTTCTGGCTGTTTCTGGCTACTCCCGGAGGCAAGCCTTAGGGGCCAATGATTGCATTCTATCAACATCCGTATGCCGCAAGAACTTTGGGATAAAGCTTTGTGTACAATTCGTTTACTTAATACATATATTATTTTTAATCTATATGTTTGTCAAGCAAAAAGAATGCCGTTTATATTCCTGCCACAAGCCTTTGGATTTCCCCGCGTGCGAAGTTAAACATAAAACATGAAAATCCCGGATGTTTTTTGTCATCCAGGGTTTCCATGTTTTATATTAATGGTCATCATGGTCGTCATCATCATCATAACTTATCTCGTCCTGATTGAGGTCCATTTTGTCGCCCTTAACGTATTCATCTGCTGCTTTTTGGACTTCTTCGAGTCTTTCTTTTTTATCTCCGTAAGCATTTATCATTCTGCCAGAAACATCATCTATCACTTTTTCCACTGTTGATTTGTCAAGCTGGTCTATTGTGTTTTCAATATCTGAAATGAATCCCTTGAAGTCTTCAACATAATCCATAACCATATCTTTGAATACCGCGGTCTTCATCATATCGTCTGTTATATCTTTTACCTGCGGATTCTTTTCAACTGCTTTATCAATGGCATCAACGCTCCTGTCTTCCGTAAATCCTATCGCTACACATGCATTGGCAAGAGACAGCGATACATCTTTCTTTGACATATCGGCTTCACCAGTCAGACGTTTATTTTCAAGGATGTTTGCAGCAGAAACAATAATATCGGCTTTATCATTTTCGTTTATTTCATGATACAGATTTTCGATATCTCTTCTAATGTCATCAAACACATAAGGTACATCCCATTTTGCGTTGACTGCAATTTCTTCTGCCAGGCTTTCTTTTAAATTATCTTTGTAACTTTCTTCAAATTTATTTGCTATTTCAGGATTGTTTTCCTTAACTTCATCGAAACTTGAAATCTTACTTAAAGGTATTGAGTATTCTGCAGTAACATCAGCAAACTTCTGTGTTGTCTGTTTGTCGGATATCATTTCTGCCGGTGCATGTTTTATGGCTTGGCCAATCAAGGATGTGACATTATCTCTATCGGCCCGATGGTCAGCGCTGTCATAAATCGCTTCTCTTAAATCAGCAACAGATTTACGTTCTGGGTCTGACATCCATTTCTGGAATTCATTATCAGCCCTTGATTCATTTCTGATTTGTACAAAATCACTCAGGTGATAAAAAGATACATTATCGAAAGCTTCCTTAAACTCAGGACTGTCAAAATCACATTCTTTGTAAATATTTTTCAGCTTCTGCTCTACATCGTCATATGCAGTATTTACGCAATAGCGGCTATTCTCGTTTAACATATCTGCAAAAGCATTTGCGATAAATTCTGGCTGGCATTCATTATCAAAAATTTCTTTCACTTCCTCAATGCTGATATCTCCTTCCATGTAATCATTCATTACATCAAATGTACTGGCAAGCTCTTCTTCTGCATTTATAATTTCCTCTATTTTGGTAATACCTCTAATTTCATCTGCTGTAAGACCAACCTCTTCAGGTCGTACATTAGTCGGGTCGTCTGCATTTTTGCATGCTTCTGTGACCATATTGCCGATTTGCTCTCTTGCACCGCTCATTTCATAAGCGTTAATCAAGTCATAGAAATTACAATCCGGGCTATGCATCATAACATCCAGATTATGTTTAATATCTCCTTCTTTAATATCAGCAAGTAATTTTTGTACATTTTCACATTTTATGACCTTCAGAAAGGCATCCGCCGCAGCTTTGTTTGCTTCTTTCATTTCGTCATCACTGAAAGCGGAATAACGGTCATCCAGGCTGTCGCGTTCATGCGGGTCACCCTGTCGTACTGACCAAGAGCCATGAAGACTGGAATACATTTCTTTAAACTGTTCCTGAGTCTCCTTATCGTCTGAAAAATCTTTTGCAAGGCTATCCGCAACTCTTTCGCGAACCTCTCGCAAGGCATCAGTAAGCTGATAATCGTTCTCTGGAAATGAATTTGTTCTTGGTATATCGTAGTTTTTGCCTATTTCTACATGTTTGTCTGTAATCACAAGGTCTCCATCATGACGTATTATTACGTTTTCAAAAGCTCTTGTTACGGCATATTGGTTCATATTTTTGCCTTCGTTAAGTTTTGTGGTTTTTCCTTCAAGATAATCATTAATGTCCCTATATGCCTTGTCATAATCTTCC
>OLOO01001341.1_pt1 | contig 16776 bp, 28 predicted proteins | sample 1672621 | NCBI WGS metagenome assembly OLOO01 (sample SAMEA3136706, study PRJEB25190) | human gut metagenome | biome: human gut; feature: human-associated habitat; material: faeces | place: Austria | collected 2013 | reverse complement strand
GGGTGTCCAAGAAGGCGATTTGTTCTTCCAGAATATCCAAGTCATGCTCCACCTTCTGATATATATACTCCCCAAAGTCACGGTCTTTGGAGTGAACCTGACCTCAAGCAAAAGTCCAACTCTCTCCATCGCCATGCGCATCCGCTCGTAGTTCACAAGGATGCAATCTCGAAAAACGCCCTCCTCGGGCTCCTCAAGCGCCTTAATCTTTTTAATCATGCGAAGCGCCTCGTGATTTAAGCCCCGAACCCTGGCAATCGTCTCAATCTCCTTGCGATTCTGCTGCATCATGTCCTCCTTTCAGCCGTATGTGCCAATGCACATACGGCCATCAATCTACTCGGCGGTTCCGAATATCAAGGCACCGACGCCGGCGGTGTAGTGGGAATCGAACCAACGCCAAACTCCCTCGATACGAGGCTCCCCCTTCTTGAAAACGAACCAGTCCGTCCCCAGAACACCATCGGGCTGCTCGGGGTCGTCGTAGTCGATTGGAACGTCTGCCAGCTCGCGCCACTTAAGCTCGAGGAATCGATCCGTATAGTCACTCATGGTGTATCTCCCTTCGGGTTTGCGGGACGCCATTCGTTCCGCTTATTGGCATATAGTATAGTTGAATATGGAGTAGGATGCAAGATCAGCCATGGAAAATAGCATGAGAAAAGGCGACCTCTCGACCGCCTTTTGTTCTATCTAGTTGTTATTCTTGAGAACCTTTACTGCCGCATAGATGACACGAGCTGGATAATTGCCGTAGCCGGACATCTGATAGCCGCAGAAACCATGCATCGGAAGACGCTCGAGCAGCGTGGCGAGACCTTCAAGGTTCTCAATCGCATCAACGCGATTCATGCGCCTCTCGGTTTCAAATTCAGTCTCCATGGCATCAAGTTGAGTCTCCGTGGATTCAAGGCGCTTCTCCCTGATAGGCGTGTCGAGGTCTCTGCTGTTGTCGGACTGATTTGCCAAAGCGGTTGCAGCCTCCTCGCATTCCTTCTTGATATTCTCAAAGTTCATGTTCTGATCGGACATTGTTGATTCCCTTCTCTGTAAGGATTGGTGAAATGGGATGTTCGCGTCCACGCACCCCCCCCAAAGTGGCTAAAGCGAGTAACGGTATGCTTTTACCACCTGGCGTGCGCATTGGATTCCGTGGCTGGCAAGAAGGCAAGCGGCCGGCACCACAATGCAGTTCAGATACAGGTAGTAGAACTGACAGAACCAGGCGGCGAAAATGAATGCCGACAATCCGATGAGTGCCATGGCGATTCTCGGAAAGTAAAAGAGGAACGTATCCAGTTTGCGATTCATGGGGTATCTCCCTTCCGGTCTGCGGGACGCCTTTCGTTCCGCTTGTTGGCATATAGTATAGTTGATTTAAATTTTGTTAGCAAGATCAAAATGAGAATAATAACGAAGAGATTTACAAAAAGGGCATCCATTAAAGGATGCCCTTTTGAGTAAGGCTGGAAGTAAAACTACATGCCTTAGAGTAAGTCGATGCGGTTCACGGGCAGATAGCGCATGACGCAGATGCCGATCACGCTGTCCTCGGGAATCGCGCCGAAATAGCGGGAATCAGCTGAGTTCTCCCTGTTATCGCCCATGACCCAAATTTCACCTTCGGGGACCTTATAGGGATAGGATATCCGCTTCGCTTTCCCGATGAACAGGGGATAGGAATCGCCCTTCGCGTAATCCTCCGCGATTTTCCTTCCGTCGATATAGACCGATCCGTCTTTCAAATCGACCGTCTGCCCGCCTCGCGCGATGACACGCTTGCACAGCACGTCTTTTTCGGGATCCCTCTCAGGATTTTCGAAGACGATGATATCGCCCTGCGAAACGTTTCCGCCGAGCTCAAGGGTTATCTTCTCGACCAAAACGCTATCCCCGACCTCGATTGTGTCGCACATCGATTCGGTGGGAATACTGAAAGGCTCGATCACAAACGCCCTTATCAAAAGAACGGTACCGACCGCCGCCAGGATTATCGCGGCGTAGATTATGGCGCCCAAAGGAAGGAACGACCATGGCCTGTTTTCAGTCTCTTCCGTCACTTAACCTTCGCCGCCTTTCCCGTGGCGTAGTCAATCTTGTAGCCGGGCTGGACGTTATAGCAGTACACATCGAAATCGATGCTCTTTCCCTTGTCAGCAAGGGAATACGCCTGGATGCGAACGCCGCGGGCAACTAACTCGCCCGTGCGGAAATCGGGCGTCACCCTGTAGTAGACGCGCCCGCCGCCGGCGAAAATAAAGTCGCTCACCTTTGTCTCATAGGGCAACATGCCCTCGACATTCATGTAACGGGTTCCCGTTATCAGATTGCGTTTCTCGGCGTTCATGCCAGACAGGCACCAAGCGATTAGGTGACAGCGGTTGTACAGGTACTTGCCGTCGAGCGAATCATCGCGCACCGTGTGCCAGCCGGAGGGCTTAACCATGCCGATCGAACCGCGCTTCTCCCCTCGTGCGGGAGCAGTCTCGAGGGATACGACCATTTCAACCGCGCCGCATCTGCCGCTTGAATCAAGATCCGGTAGAATCGGATTGGTAGGTGCCAATTTAGCCGACAACCCACTCGCATCCGAGAGCGTTACTGACGGGTTGCCGGTGTAGTCAGGAATCGAAATCGGTTGGCTTGAAGTCGAGGTTCCGTCTGGAGCCTGAGTCGACGTCACGAACTGGTCTGCTGTGGAGTTACCGAAGCACTCGAGACCGACATGCGTCAAATACGGAGTGCCGACGGCAATTACAAGCGCGATGCCGAGTTCCAGCAAACGTCTGGTCTTCTGACTAGAGATTTTCATGAGTTTCGCCCTTTTTGATATGTCGGGTCATTGGCTTCGCATCCTTTCCTATCAATGCTCGGATGCGTCTCCCCCGACCGATTGGGCAGCCCTACGGCAAGTCAATCCTGCCTAAAATTCCGATATGCCTGAAGAATCTTCTCAGAGTGCATCGGGTCATTTCCTATCTTTGACGCCTTGGGGAAGCGCATTAACTGACGTTAATCTTAGCACAGCCATCGGTAGCCCATTAGTATTTGGTTGTTTTAACGGCGTATCGATATGGGGCATGTATGAAACTTATGAGACTGAAGGCCTGTGGCTTGAATTGATTCGGATAACCCTGAGCGGATTATCGAATTCCTTCGATAGAGCGAAGCTCTGCGCAGTTCCCCTACTCGAGCCGTCCCAAAAGGCGATTACGCCGCGATCGGTGAAAGTGGAAATGTAGGAGTGCATTTCGCGGTTCCTTACGTAACCTGCTCGTTTCCCATATCGTGACCAATCGGCTGGGAAGATCTGCAGTGAGTAACCATGCTCATGGGCATATCGCTCGGCCAGGGCATCGGTACCGGATGCGCCGCCCGAGACGATTTCGATATCGGCCTTGCCGGCGAGCAGGGCATCGCATTTCGCCTTGAAGGCGGCATAGTCGGTATAGCCCCTGCTCCCGACGATCAGGCAATGGAATGTCATTCGGTTAACGTCCTCTCTTATAGGGCTGCGTAACGCTTACGTTTCGCTTTTCACATATAGTATAGTTGTATGGTGAGTAAAATACAAGATCCAAGCGGTAGAAGAACATCAAAAAAGGCGATCTCAAGACCGCCATTTGAGAATTGTCCAATCAAGTCTCCGATAGGCTATGAAAAATCGTACCCGCCCTGTTCGATGCTTCCCTTGGGAACATGTATCTGCACTTCCTGCCTAGTGAAGAGGTGCAGATCGCGCACCCACCTGCCGATAAAAGGAAACTTATAAGTGCAGCGAATAACCGAAAAGCGCTTGACCATATCGACCCTCGCCTCGCCGGCACCCGCATCCTCATAAACCACCACTGAATCGGCCGAGTAACATTTCCTCCGATAGCCGCCATCGCCCCGTTCCACCATCAGGACGTAGTCTTCATCCTCGGTGAGGTATCCGAAGGAGAACGACGCCTTTCCGGACAGATGCGAGCCCGTCTTTAGCGCAGCGAGGGAATGCGTCTCCACAACTTCGTTTCCCTCTCCGACCACTTTAAACTCTGTCGGGACAAGTGTCTGAAACAGGATGCAGACAACTGCGCATACGACAACAACCGAACCGACGTATAGATAACGCCGCCTATTAGATGCTTTCGCATCCGGCGCGACCAAGCCGAGCAAGCTGACCACACAGACGAGGGCCAGTGCAAGAAAGGCATATCTAATGAGCCACACCATGTCCGTCCCCCTCGCTCGGGGTCCATCTCGTGTTCCACTGGCGTATCAATCCGTCCCGTGCGACACGCATGGAAGTATATCCAAAACATCTTCCTCTCAGCAGGGTCTAGATTGACAGACTATCTCGCGCAGGCGCTTGGAGATATCGTTTCCTGCGCCGCAGATAGCCCTACCCTCCCAGTACACCGTACTCGTTATCGATTCAAGGTATTCGGCGAGTCCGATGAGCTCGGCGGGGTCTACGATGACCGCATCGCCATGCGTGCTATGGATGCGGTCACAATCAGAAATATCAAACATTTTCCAGTCCATTCATTATCAAGACAATCGGATCTTCGAGCTTGTATGTCATATAGTTGCAGCACCAAGCACGCCAAGCGCGGTAAAACGGCTGGCTGTTCTGCGAGTCGGCCCAACCGCAGAAGCCGATAAAGCCGTCGGAGTTGAAACTGACCGCCTCGCGGCCGTTCCACTGGCTGGGGCAGTCGATTTTCAGGTATGCCCTTAGGATGCCACCGTCGGGGTTCATCTTGCAGCAGAGGCTGTCGTCCTTGCGGCGGGGAATCGTATAGCGCGGAGTCTCGCCCTTGCGGCACGATTCGGCACACTCGAGAGCGATATATCCTTGCAGGGCATCGAGATCATATGGCTCGATGTCCGCATAATGAAATTTTAGAGCCTGCCATAAGGCGCGACATTCCTGAGATGTCATTGCGTTGGTTTCCTTCGACACCGTTACCCTACCGTCTTCTCGATTTTGCGGCCGCAGATGGGGCAATGGCGGTAGAAATAGGCGCCGTACTCCCCCTCATCGTGACCGCATCTGTTGCAAAACCAGACAGGACCCGCGAAGTTATGCGATTCATCGTCCTCGCCGCGGACGTATATGCATGTCTGCACGTCGATTTCGTCGGCGAAGCCACCCGCCTCGGATTGTGCGACGGCGGGGTATTCCTCGTTGTAATACTTAACGTCCAACCCGAGTGCCTCGGCAAAATCGCAGAGGTCAAGCAGACCACGTTCACCACAAATATCGCCGTCCCGCAAAAGTTCCTTTTCTGCGGCGACGGCCTTGGAAACGGCTTGTCGCAGAGACATGGCGATATCGAACCTGAAACGTTCCGCATCATCGGCATCGCCGGCAGGACGATCGATATAGTCTGCGAGGGCAAGCGTTTCGCGCTCGCCGATGAAAAGCGTTCCCCCAAGGGGTTGGCATTTGATTCCGAGCTTAGCCAATGCGGTGACCACGTCGACGCGGCCAGCCACCGAGCTATGGTCGGTGACGGCTAGGGCGCGGAGCGCGTTCGCCATCTCTCGGTTTATATTTATCGGATTTTCCATAGAGCGTCCAGTCCTTGTGGCCTAGTCTCGTGGGGCTTTGGAGCCGCCCTGAATTACCTCCAGAAACGACCTTTTGGGAATTACGACCCTGCGCCCGCAATAGGGGCAGTTGTTTATAGGTACGACCCTCCATCCTCCATCGCAGCCGTCGTCGGGTATGCGTACCTTGCCGAGCGGTACATCCGCTCCGCAAACGGAGCAGGTGAAGTGTCCCGCCTGCGGGCTGTTGACGTTCTCGCATACGCCTGGGTCAATCAAACCCGCAAGCACACTTGCCGTGTCCATATCGGTAAAGGGCATCTCGTCTGCAATGGTCTCCTCGATGATGCTGGCGATGGATGCGTGACCAGTTGGGATGCCCGCCGCTCCATGCAGGCGAGAGTTATAGCGCAGCCTCGCGGCGAACGATATTCGGGAGTCACAATCAGGTAAGGGCATGGGCGATTCGTAAATATTCATTTTGGCTTCATCCTGTCCATCGGAGCGTTTGGGGAACACTCTCATCAACTATAGTTATTATAGCTAATCAAAGTCATGGTTATCGACAGAGCGTAAACCAATTAGAACTATGACGGGGTGCCGAGCCCTTGAAAGCGGCTACCGAGTGTCTCGATGTTGAAACTCGTTCGCCCACCAAGGCTTATCGACCGAACTTCCATGGGAGCATGGAAAGGACCGGTAGACTTCAAGCTCCCACTGTCTGCGATCCGACTTAGCCACGGCATCCAGAATCAGGCCGGTGGCAAGCGACAGGGCGCAGAGAAACATCAACGCGACAGTGAGAATCGCGGTCGGGAAACGAGGCACGAGACCGGTCGAAATAAACTCGCGAACGACGGGAATGCCCAGAACCAGTCCCGTCGCGAAAAACGCTAACGCGACCAGGGAAAAGAACTTCAGAGGGCGATAGTCCTTGAAAAGGGTGCCGACCGTGGCAATAACCTTGATGCCATCGCCCAAGGTGTCCAGCTTCGATTGCGATCCCTCGGGTCGATCTCGATAGTCAACCGGAATGCTTTGGATGCGCCAACGGCGGTCGACGGCGTGTATGGATAGCTCGGTCTCGATCTGGAAGCCCCCGGAGAGGACGGGAAAAGTCTTCACAAAGGGCTCGGACAGGGCTCGGTACCCCGTCATGACGTCGGGATAACCGTATCCGTAAATCCATTTGATCATGCCGCGGACCAGGTTGTTTCCAAACCCACGGAACGCCCGTCCATTCGCCCTAGCATATGTCCCGTTGGAGAGCCTATCGCCGACCACCATATCGGCTTTCCCGTCAAGAATCGGCTCGCAAAGCGATTTAGCCGCCTCGGCCGGATAGGTATCGTCGCCGTCCACCATGAGGTAGCAGGCGGCATCGATATCCCGAAACATCTGGCGGCAGACATTTCCCTTGCCTCGACGCGGCTCATAGCGAACGGTCGCCCCATGCTTCATCGCAATCGCGGCGGTCGCATCGGTCGAGTCGTTATCGTAAACGTAGACCGTCGCCTCGGGCATCTCGCGGTGGAAATCATCGACCACCTTGCCGATGGTCAGCGCCTCGTTATAGCAGGGAATGATGACCGCAATCTCGTCTTGATTCACCAGTCACTTCCCTCTACTAGATATCGAGATAGATGCACGGAGCGTCGCATGCGCCGCCCGACCGGTTCGCAAGGCGAATCCGGCCGCACTCTTCGCCAACAACCTCGGCCCTGGCTATAGAGGGCGGCAGGCGAAATAAATCCTCGTGGTCGATAAAGGCCGCGCACGTCACCCACCCGCCTTCTCGGATGATCACGAGTTCTCTCACATTAGTTTTTTCACGGCAATACTGGATAACGGTCATTTATCTATCCTTCCGAAAATTTCGCCCGCAAATCGGGCAATAGTTGATAGGGATCCAAGCGCGGACGATATCGTTATCGTGGGACATCGTCAAATGCACCCCGTGTTGGTCGCTGACATCGAGCGCAAGGTCTACCCCCTCGATCAGGGCCATATCGCCGCAGACGGTGTCGATATCGTTGAGGAGTTTCGGGTGGTATGGGGAACACCATGGGCAATAACCGAGGGAAAAGACCTCGCGTGACGTACGCCAGGAGTTGGCGCTATGGCAGACCATCCGAAACAACAGCTCGGAAGCTGGTGCCGTGCGCTTGCTTCCCGCACCGATCCCGAGGTTATATTTTTTCTGAAGCCGTCCCATGCCGTCCGAGCAGTAAACCGTCGCGTCCTTGGGGAGGTGCCGAGTCTCGTAGAGCGTCTCGGCAAGGTCGGGCGGGCAGACGAGCCAATTCGCGTCGCCTAGGAACGTCAAGCCATGTCCGCTCTTGAAATCGGCCATGCACGATTTGACCTCGACGAAAACGAATTCACCGCGCTCGATAGACGACGGGAACGTAGAAAGTCGTTCGGGTCTGAATCCGACGAAATCGACGCGGTGGTCATCGTCCACCCAGACCTCAGACGCCACCAGAGAGTATTCGCGACGAAGGCTAGCCAAAACGCGTTCGGATAGCTCGCTCGTTGTCTCATCACGCTTTCCCAATTCATGCCTCCCGTCTATCGATATAGCGTGTGTTCCAGGTCTTGAGCGCAGCGATACAGGCGCTGTATTCGTCCTCGCCCTCGATAATCGATTTGCGTTGGGGACCGTCTATCTCGGCGGTACAGCCTCGGCATCTGCAGGTGGCAGATGAAAGATATAGCGTAGGCACGCCCTTGACATACGAGGTGGTTCCCTATCCGAAGGGATAGATAGTCACCTGCCTGCTGCCGCAAAACAGACACGGCTCGGCATCGTCGACGTTCATGTAGGAGGTATTGCGGCACCCGATAAAGCTCGTCCGTTCCAGCCTGTATTTACGCTTCGGCATCGATCGTCTCTCCAGACAGATCGACCGCTGCAGGGATCGGGACGACGTGTATTCCATAACCGCTGCAACTGTTCCAGGAATCGTACCCGCCCATCTCTATCGGGCATTTGGCAGCGACTGCGCGTTTAAATCTCGTATCCATTCGGACGCTTCTTTCTTAATAGAGATACATGTCTGCGATCGATTAGATGCCGAAAACGGCACCGCATGCAGGACAATACGCGGCGAAGCGGACGTGATACGGGATGCCCGTCCCGCAATTCGAGCAGGCGGAATGACCGTTTCTCGACACGATCGTCGCGATCGGTCGGGCGATATATGCCGCGAGCAGTTCGTAGCAGCTGCGTTGGCTCATCGGGTCGAAATCGTCATCGCAGGTTTCCTCCAGAATGTCCTCTAGGGGCCGAGGTGCCGAACTCGATTCGGACTCTTCCTTCAGGACGTCGGCAAGCTCGAATCGATCGCTATCGGAAATATCGACAGCAGTCAGTTGGCTCATATCAGACCACCAATCTTGTAGGGGTAACTTTGTTCGCCGACACGCTCGGCGCGATGGACTCTATGGCGTGTCGAGAAACCACTGTTTGTAGGGATAAATGGGGAGAACAATGGAGTTCGAACAGAGTCCATCGCGCCGGGCGAGTCGACCAATCTCTAATGAAGGGGCTGCGGTGCCGTCTCTCGCTCAATACGTGTATCACACACAGAAAGGAGGAAAAAAGGTGTCAAGGAAGGTCGAAAAAGACGAACAAAAATCCGATGGAAAAGGAGAATCAATATCCAAGAAAATCGAGACGGCACCGAAGCCCCTTCACCAGCCAAGGGCAAAGAAGCAGGGCGGTTGCGGCGGCGTAGCAGGTTATAACCGCCGCCAAAAAGAGAAGCAGCCCTAGCAGAGACATGGTTTAGGCCCCGTGATTCGAGAGGTTCGCGATGATGTATTCGCGCTGCCGGCAACCGAGTCCCTTGACTCGCCGGGTCGGGGAAACGCCGGCTTCCGTCATGAGCTGGGTAGCCTTTGCCTTGCCGACTCCGGGGACGGCAATCAGTAGGCGAACTACGGGAATACGCCAGTATTTCGGATCGGCAGATGCCTCCTCGAAACTGACAGCACCCTCGCGGACGAGATCGAGCAAAGCCTTGCGTTCCTTTCGAACGGCAGCGGCCTTCTCCAAATTCCTACGGCGCTGCTCGTCAGTCAGAACAGGCAAAGAGTTGGCGGAATCAGCCATAAAGTCACTCACTTTCATTTTCGAATAGGTCTTCATATTGCTCAGGGGTCAACATGCAGATAACCGTCTTAATCTCGGAGCGATTCTTGCGGGATACCGTGATGAAGGCCCGAAACGGTTCATCAGGGTCGTCTGGATTCGGGCTTGGGGCAGCTGCGAGCAGCTGCCCCGCATGGCGGAGCGTCTTGGCGATAGTCTTCATGCCCTTCGGAATCAGGAGGTCTTTCGGCTCCAAGACGCGCTCGACGTGCCATTCGCGCCCGAACGCCTCTTCCGAATCCTGCTTCTCGTTCATCTAGATCCCTTCCCTATCGAGTTCATCGAGCGCCTGAATGACGATATCGGTCGCAATCGCCCAAAGGTCGCGCATGCGGATGTGGTGAGTCACGGCCGCGACCTTCATGCGGTCCACAGCCTTCGAGTCGATCTTGAAGGAGACTTGAGTCTGCCGCGGGAAATCAGCCGCCGCGTACTCCTTCGAGTAGGCGGCCTTGATTGCGGCCGCCATTCCCTTCACGCACTCATCGCCGAAGGGATAGGGACCTGTCGGCTTCGCCGTGTCAGACTGGCGCTGAGCAGATCGACCGGAACGGCGGTTCAACATGGCTCGTCTTGCATCGGCGGTGAGGTCCATGCGGTTCTTCGCTGGTGCGTCCATGGCTACTCGCCACCCAGATACTCGTCCACGAACTTGCGGAACTCGGCCACGGCGGCATCGTTTGGACGGAAGCCGAACAGCGGCTCCTTATTGTTCGCCGCATCCTCAATCGCCTTGTGCTTCATCGGGCGTGCTGCATAGAGCTTCGTATGACCGAGTTCGGCGATGGCGGGGAGCTGCTCGTCGGCGGCACGGGAAGCGACCTCGTCCTTGCTGTACTTGTTGAGCAGGATGCCGTCGATTTTGAGATCGGGATTAAACGCGTAATCGACCTTGATGGACTCGACGAGGTCATAGACGTTGCCGAAACCGTTAATCGAGAACATGGACGGCTCAGTGACGATAATCACATCATCAGCCGCCACGAGTGCGTTCAGAGTAGAAAGGCCGAGTGACGGAGGGCAGTCGATGACGATATAGTCGTAGACATCCATCGCAGGCTCGAGGGCTCGCTTGAGGCGAAGCTCGCGACCGAGACCCTGGGAGAGTACCGAGTCGAGGTCCTTCATCGCAATATCGCCCGCGATGATGTCGCAGCCGTCCATGAACTGGACGCAATCCGAGAGAGGGGTCTTCGACTTCTCGAGAAGATTGAAAACCGTGAGAAAATCGGGGGCGGTCGCAGCTTTCATCCACGTCGTGATGTTCGCCTGCGCATCCATGTCGATCAGGAGGACGTTGTAGCCCCGCTCGGCCATGCCCTCGCAGAGGGCCTTGCTCGCGGTGGTCTTGCCGACCCCGCCCTTGTTGTTGATCACTGCAATAGTCCTTGCGACCTGCGCCACGCCATCGGCACCCATCATCGGACTCCCTTCGGTTCCATGCGACCCCGAACGAAATCACAGACAAGGGATAGCCCGAGTAGCGGCCAGAATGCTGCCCGCTACCATGCGATATTTATAGATGTCGCCAAGTCATCTTCCTGTCCGTCATCCAGCGCTTGGGGTACGCTCTTGACTTAGCTATATGATAGCAGCCTGTCGGCATAATGCAAGTATTATCTTCTATTTGTCGGCGCGTTGATATAGATAGCCTGATTTAGCCAGTCGTGAAAGATAAGTCCCCCGCGGTCACAACGACCGCGGGGGACAGATAAGGGACTGCGGATTTCAACCGTGCGCGAAGTCAGAAGAAGATGAGCCAGACCGTACCAAGAAGCAGTGATATATATCCCGCAGCGGTCACGAAAAGATCTATGAGGGCGAGGATGGCAACCGTATTGGCCTGCGCGTTGCTATATGGCGTCATATTCGATGCGAACCCATGCACGGGATAAATCGCGCAGGAAAGGCAGATGGATTCGAGACCCACCGTCAACAAGGGGTTCACGCCTACCAACTCCCGCGGATACAATGACCCCATCAGAATGGAAATGGCCATGAGCGCCATCCAAAGCAGAAATACACCGACCTTGAAGGCCCTAGTGTCCTCCATCCATGTCAGAGGAACCGCGCAGCCGAAAATATCGAGCAGCAGGGCCAAGGCTATCAACGAGACAGCCATCAGTCTGCCTGAATCTCAGCGGAACCGGCATTCATATCGGATTTTGCCAGCAGGCCGCTCAAAAGGGATGGCAGGTCGACCCCAGTACTGTCCTTCAGACCGGATGCCACCTGATCGACAATCGCGGTGGTCTCCTTCACGAGTTTCTGGGCATTGCCCGATCCGTACATCTTGATGGAGTCGACTGCGGTCAGGGGCTTCGCGACCTCTTCTGCAACCTTGGGCATGATATCGATATAGCGGTTCGCGAGGAGGTAGGGGTTCTCCATGCCGTTGTAGGCCTCGGCCTGAGCCTTCACGCCGGCGGCGATGCCCTCTCCCCTGCTCTTCTCGGACGCGCCGTCGGCCTCGCCCTTCAGGCGCGTAGCCTCGGCCTCCGCCGTGGCCTTCGCCTTGATGCCCTCGGCATCCTTCTGGGCGGAGTACAGCTCGGCATCGGACTGGTTCTGACACTCGATACGTGCGGCCTCGGCCTGCTTCGTGCGCTTGTAGAGGTCGGCTTCAGCCGCCTGCTCGGCAGCATAGCGGTCGGCTTCCGCCTGCTTCTTCACGGTCGCGTTCAGCTCGCGCTCCCTCACGTCCGCCTGACGCTCGGCGAGCTCGACCTTCTTGGTCTCTGCGGCGATCTCGGCCTCCTGCTGGGCGATGTAGAGCTCGCGCTGTTTCTCGGCCGTCACGGTGGCCTTCACCATATCGGCCTCGGCTGCGGCCTTGTCGGCGAGCTTCTTCAGCTCGGCCTTCTTCAGGTCGAGCTGGTTCTGGCGCTCTGCCACCTCCTGGTCGGCCTGAATCTGGGCGAGTTCGGCCTCCTTCTTGATTTCCGCCGCCTGGTCGGCGCCCATGGAGCGGATGATGCCTTGGGAATCGGAGAAGTCCTGGACGTTGAAGGTTCGCAGCTCGAGACCGAGGTTGGCGAGGTCGTCCTTGGAGCCATCGAACACCTTGGCGTTGAAGCTCTCGCGGTCGCGCATGAGCTCCTTCAGATCCATCTGGCCGATGACCTCGCGCATCTTGCCGAGCATGACCTCGGTGACCTGGCGGGTCATCTCCTCCTTGTCCATGTTCAGGTAGTTCTTGGAGGCGGTCTCAATCAAATCGGGGGTCTGCCCGATCTGGAAATTCGCGACGGCGCAGGCGTGAATCAGGATAGCATCTTGGGTCGGGATGTCGTTCTCGGTCGTGAGCTGGACCTGTACGGCACCGAGGGCGAGCATATCGACGCGCTGGAAGCCGGGAATCACGAAAGTTCCCTTGCCGGAGACGCTGCGCATCTTGCCCGCGCCCGAGACGATCATCAACTTATCGGGCGGACACTTTCGCCAGCAAGACTCGAACACACAGACCACGATCACCACAATCAGGGTAATCGGCAGAACTGTCCGATGGACAGTAAACCACTGAGCATATTATCTCCTGTCTCTTTCGGGCGTTCGGGTGCGCCCTTACAAAAATAGCCGCGGACACGAAGTGGCGTCCACGGCTATAAGGATAGCGTATTATCGGCATGGCGATATATATCAGTCGTTATTATCGGTGGGATGTACATACGGCTTATAGCAACGACATCACGTAAGAAACTCTACCAGCCGGGCAACCGTCACGATCAGCGTCCCGATGCAGGCGAGGATGCCGCATACGGCGGCAAAGACCCATGCGCGCCATAGAATCTCGACCTGCTCTGAACGGCTGCGGGAGCCGCCTGCATTCAGCGAATCACGTAGTTTATCGATAAAGGACATCTAGTCCTCCCCTATAGATGAACGAGAATACGGATTCGATAAGTGCCTGACCGCTCGCCGAGGTCTTGCTGAATCGCATCGACCTCGCGCCCTTAGAACGGGATATCTTCGTCGAAGGTATCGACTACGGGTGGCATCGGTGCCTGAGGGGCGGCGGGCACCTGCGCGGGCTGAGCTGCTCCCTGGCGCTGACCCAAGAACTCGATCTCGTCGACAATCAGGTCAAGTTTGGAATGACGCTGACCGTCCTTGTCCCATGTCGCATAGCGGAGCTTGCCCGCTATAGCGACCTTCTGTCCCTTCGCGAGAAAATTCAGGAGAGCCTCGGCTCGCTTTCCGAACATGGTGCAGTCGATAAAGTTGCCGCGCTCATCCCACTCGCCCGTCTGCCTGTTGCGCACAGAGGTGTTGAAGGCCAAGGTGAATGAGAGAAGCTGTGTGCCGCCCGCCGTGACCCGCAATTCGGGATCGCGCGTCAGGCGACCCGTCAGGGAAACGTTGTTGATATCGGACATGTCGGTTCCTTTCTAGAAACGTTAATCGATGAGGCTGGCCATGCGGCTCGCGTGCCTGTCGCGGTCCCCCTGCTTCATTGCCTTGTTCCGCGATGCCTCGACACGACGCACTGCGGCGGAAATCTGGTCGGATATGCATACGCCGCTCGAAATATCGGCATAGAGGACGCTCACAACGAGGTTGCGCTTGTTGCCGCTCACGCGCCGTCCAATGAAAAATGCGGGGTACGCTTGAACTATCATCATGCGCACGGTCTCCAAGCCGCGGGCCTTGAACGGGGACGGCATCGCCACGTCCACGATTTCGCCCACCATCGACTCGACCGCCTCGTGGACACAAGTACCGTCATCGTGCGGCTCGTCCTCGAAACGGAACATGCGGCTTCCTATCGGTTTTTCGCTTCGCAAAAGGGCGGAGGCGGATGTAGCTCCGCCTCCTGCAAACAGAGTGTTCAAATCGTCATCCTATCTGTCCAGCAGGCCGTTTGGGGTGCGACCTGACAGCTAGGATAGTAGCATACATATCGGCATACCGTTATATATTTCTAGTGTTATCGGTGGACGGTATGTAATTGCGGACGTCTGAGGACGATTTCAGACATTTTCGGGGCGTTTCCAGACATTGTCTGGGAATGTCCGTAAATGTCCGAAGCGGCAACAAGGCTTTTGATTCGAGAGCGCGTCTGTGCCTCGCGGTGGAGACGGACAGAACGCCCTTAAAGCTCGCGATGGATGCGTTGATAACGTTGGACGGTAATTTCTGCGAGGTCACAGACGAGCAGAGGGACTTGAGGTGCCTGCGATATCGGATGAGTGTAATCTGGGAGAGACGACGGCGAGGATGACCATCAGGACAAGAGAATCGAATTTTGAGAAACGTCAATTCTCGATCAAGGCGGGAAGAGAAGCAGGCCTTTACATTCGGCTGAAGCCCTAGAGATTCAAGGCTCGCTAAGAAGAGCTGTTGAACACTAAGCAAATCTTCTCTAGAGCAAAATACGTAGCCGTCATCCATATAACGGCCAGCCCCACCCTGCCTGAGAAGCTCGTGGAAGGCATGGTCCAACCTGTTCAGATAGGCAATCGCCGCAAGCTGGTTCACCTGATTACCCAATGTCAGAAAAGCCGATTCGCGGCTATAGAGGGCGGCGATATCGAGGAGGCGTGACATGGAGTCCGATTCAGGCCGTCCGCAAAAGGGTTTCAGGATAATTTCAGACAGGACGGCATGCGCCCGAGCCGAGGGGATGCTTCCGAAATAATTCTTGACGTCGTATTGGAAAACCCGAGCGTACGGGCCATATCTCCTGCGTGCCGCAAGCATGTCTTTCTCGAAACGTCTTCGTGCGAAGGAGGTACCCTTGCCTTTCAGGCTCGCCGAGTTCGAATAGACGAGGCTTCGCGACAACATAGGGACGATAAAGCGATCGCATAGGCAACGCTGGATGACGCGATCTTTGTAGCGCGGACCCACGATATGCCTAACCTTGCCACGCTCGCAAAGAGTGAAGCGGACTGGGGGCTGTCGGCGATACCTCCCCGAGAGCAGGCTCTCGCGCAGGCGGATACAGTTGACGGCACGGTACCTATCGAACTTCATCGCAGCGGATTTCCATAAGGTACCCTTCGCGCATACGCGAGCCGCCCTATATAAGTTCCTGAATGAGAATACGTCTTCGAGTGTCATCGGTACCGTTTCGAGCGATTGGCGGCTCAGCTCTCGACGGCGCTTCTCTCGGCGTTCGCGCCGCCTTGCCCGTTGAGAGCGGTTCAAGGAGCTCCCTCCTTTCGTAAATCAACAATAAGCCCCGGCTGCACCCGTTTAGAGGTTGCCGATTCCGATGTGCCTGAAAACCGCCGAAACGGTCCAGATGCCGTCCCGTATGGGAGGCAAGTCCGCCCATCTTGCATCACCGAGGCCTGTATTCGCAGCGTCGAATGAGACGCCGGCCGGTGGGTATCCCCTTTTCTCCTTTACCATTCCGTTTTCACGTTCGACGCTACTCAGACCAAATGGAGAAAATCGGGGCAGACGCAATTCGAGTTCGTCGCGTTGTTGTTGTTCGACGGATCGCCGTTGCTGTTGACATTGAGGAAGTTGGTGGAGTTGTTCGGATTCACCGAGCGCTCCCACCAATTGTTGCCAATCTACGGATGCCCACCTCTCGACACTCCGCAGGGCGAGCATCGAGAGGTATACAGCCACAGGGAACTAGGATTTGGATTCAAATAGTTCTAGGCGCCGTCGCTCGGACTTGATGGCACCCTTGGTTACCTTCATGGCATTCGACACGGAACCCGCCAGCGAGATGAGCCTCTCCATCTTCACGAACGGCTTTTCGACTTGAATCTCGGCGCCGTCACGTTCCCTTTGCGTGTAGACAACATGAGGCATATCGTCTAGCCATGCATCGACAAACATCGCAATCAGGCAAAGACGACCGTAGGCATCGTTTAGGCAAGAAAGTCTCTGGACACTCTCGACTCGAGTCATCGCGTAGATTCCATCGGCCTCAGCCGCCGCCTGCATCAGGTCGTAGCCCGCCCGACAGATATACTGCGTTTCCGTGAGGGTACGTGATTTCGGGAGCTTCTTGGCTATCGATACGAGCTCTCGCCAGACGATTCGCGCCTGTCGGAGATACTCAGTAGAGACCGATTCAGTCTGCCAGCTCTTTGGAACCATAAGGCCTCCAGATGCCGTAA
>OLOO01001338.1_pt1 | contig 16822 bp, 12 predicted proteins | sample 1672621 | NCBI WGS metagenome assembly OLOO01 (sample SAMEA3136706, study PRJEB25190) | human gut metagenome | biome: human gut; feature: human-associated habitat; material: faeces | place: Austria | collected 2013 | reverse complement strand
CGGTGGAGGCGGACAGTCCGGGACTGTTTCGGGATGCTGCGCTGTATATTGGCGAGATCGAGAACCGCTATCTGACCGGAGAGGTACGCCGCAGGGTCATTTACCACCTTTACAAGCTGCCGCAGGTGACGATCAACAATGAAAAAGTGCTGCTGCACGACGGCGAGGTTATCGACATCGATGGGATCAGAATCGAGTGCTTTCTCGTTCCGGGTCATACATGGGGACACATGGTGTACCTTGTGGACGGGAAATATCTCTTTACCGGTGACACCATCTGGTTCGGTGCAGACGGCGGCTACAGCTTCATTTCCGGTCTGGCGGAGGATAACAGGCTGGCGGTAAAATCGTTGGCAGCGCTGGAGGAAAAGCTGCGCGCACGGGGACTTCGACCGTATTTCATCACGGGTCACACCGGTTGGACGGACAATATGGAGTTTGCCTTTGCACACAAAAATGAACTGTGCTCGCCTTTCAGAAAGAGAGTCCACGACCCTAATGCGCTTTACGATGCCTATGATGAATCCGATGATACCGAAGAAAAAGCAAAGAGCGGATACTTGAAAGGCGTGGAAAGATAAAAGGCTGCGAATTTCAGAACGCCCCGGTGCTCGTGGCTTACAACGGCGTTCCGAGAGATCGAGGAGATTGAGAAAAATCTGATCCTGCCGTCCTTCCGCAAACTGAAATTCGCACCGCCCAAATATTTCACCCGTTATTGGCGGTTATAAACAACCGTCAAAATCGGCGCAAAGCATTGAAATTACTGGATTTATTGAGAAATCAAAACCACTCGAAATTATCTTCTTTTATACGCTGTTACCCTTGACCGCGTGAGCTGATAAGGGCAAAATCAAGGGAAAACCCCGTGCGGGAAACACAATTATTTGACAAACGGCTGACAGTGATGTGTTAAGTCAAACTGAATAAGAATCCACCGGCAGGTCCGGTTACGGTAAGGGAGCATTGCGCGTCAATGCTCCCTTTTACTATACCACAGACCGCCGTTGAGAGATATAAAAAACTGTGGCAGAACGGAGGTGTCAGATATGCCGCAGGCGATCTTTGCATACCATCTCGGCATGGACGCCGAGCAATACGCCTTTTTCCGCATCCCCAAGCTCCTGATCACCGAGCCGTACTTTCGACGGCTCTCCACCGACGCGAAGCTGCTGTACGGCCTCATGCTAGACCGCATGAGCCTGTCCATGAAAAACGGCTGGATGGACGATGATGGCTATGTGTATATCTACTTTACGCTGGAGGAGGCGTGCGAACAGCTCTGCTGCAAGACGGATAAGGCGGTCAAGCTGTTCGCGGAGCTGGACAGCGCCAAAGGCGTGGGCCTCATAAGGCGGGTCAAGCAGGGGCTGGGCAGACCGGCGAAAATCTATGTTCTCCGCTTCAATTTGCCGAAGATAGGTCGCGTTGACATTGCACGCCTCGGACAGACGCTCACTCGTCCAGCCCCGTTCCTTGCGTGCCGTATTGATTCGCTTTCCGAGCAGCTTCTTATCCATGGTTTCGCCTCCGATTGTGTGCTATCAGCATTTATTTTGTATGCTTATAGCTTACATTCGCGTTGACGCGAAAAATAGCGGCTGTTAGAATACTAATTGTAAGCCAATAGACTACAATAAGAGGCGGTGGAATGATGAAAAAAATGTTCGCTGTGCGGTGATCGGTCAGCATCCCCTGCGGTTTCCGTGGGGCTTTGACGAGGAGGACGATGGCTGCCGCCGCATGAAGCTGGAGATGGCGCAGCGGATCATGGAACTGCGCCAGCGCGGTGTCACGGAGTTTCGGGTAGCCTGCGACCCCGGCGTGGGGCTGTACGCTGCAGAGATCATCAATATTCTGCGGGAGAAGGATAAATCCCTTCGGCTGGTCTGCGTCATACCCCATGAGGAGCAGGCTACCAAATGGACGCCGCAGCTTCGGGAGCGCTACTTCAATATGCTCGCGGGATGCACGGAACTGGACTGCATCGACTTCCATGAGCAGCCTGACGCCCAGCTTTTGGCCTATCAGCGGATCATCAAACAGTCGGGCGTGGTGCTGGCCGTCTATGCCCCCGACCTTGCGGATGGGAGCGCCGAGGATAAGGCTGTGTCCTATGCGCTTGCACTGGGCAGACCGGTCATGCTGATTCATCCCGAAACTCTGAAAACAAAATGGCTGAATGTGCCCACTGAAAAGGCCCCCGGATAGACTGTCCCGCAACCAAAATCACCGGTCTCATACTTTGGAATGATTTACATTTCCGTCAGGGGCTGTATAATAAACTTAAATGATTATAAATCGTGTCGAAAGAAGTATTGACAAGGGGGCACGCCCCCTTGTCCCGTAGGGTTCCCCTACGGGACAATTCCACTCTGGTGCAAGGGAGGGACAAGCTTGCAGGACAACATCATCGTAAAACCGTCCGTTGAGAAGCAGTTTGACCGTTTTCTGCGGCAGGGGCGCGTGCTTTTTTTCAGCGCCCCCTGCGGCTTTGGAAAAACGGCGGTGGCGGAGGCGCTGCTGTCCAGCCGGGAGGTATTGCGCCTGTCGGCGGACAGTGCCGGCTTCAAGCTGCCCTCTGCGGAAGCTGACTGGCAGATTTTACTGCTGGACGATTTGCAGAATATGCAGGAGGAGCAGGACTGGAATGCCCTGTGCGAACTGATCCGTGCCTGCCCCGAGCGCCGCTTCGTCCTGCTCTCCCGCGGCACGCCGCCGGGGAGCCTCATGGCCTTTCAATACACGGGGCTGATGACGGTGCTGGAGGCCGACGACCTGCTTTTTGACGCGGACGATGTGCGGCGACTGTTTCAGCTTTCGGGAGCAAATGTAACAGATAGCGAAATCGACGGAATTTTGAAAGAATCCGTGGGCTATCCGCTGGGCGTAGCCATCACCGCCCGGTGTATGTCTCCGGGCAAGCCGTGGACGCCGGAGTTGGTGGCGCGGGTGTTCCGGGAGGTGTTTCTCTACTTTGAAACCGCCATCTACCGGCGCTTTGACCTGCCGGTGCGGCGCTTCCTGTTGGAGCTGGCCCCCTTTGAAAGTTTTGACTTGGAAATGGCACGGATGGTCAGCGGCGATCCCCGTGCCGGCGAACGGCTGGACTGGCTTCTTCGATACACCACTATGCTGCGCTACGACGACTGCCAGCGCTTCCACTTCTGGTCGGGTTTCCGAGCTTTTCTCCTCTGGGAGATGGAACGGGAGTATACCGAGGAAAAGCGCAAAGCGCTCTTCAGCCGGGGCGGGCTGTACTATGAGCTGAAGGAGGACTACGCCCACGCCCTGGAATGCTACACCAGCGGCGGTGACCATTCCAAGGTCTCCGAGCTGCTGGTGCGCAATGCAGAACTCCACCCCGGCATGGGTCACTATGCCGAGATGGAAAAATACTACCGCAGCCTGCCGGAGGCGGAAATTCTCGCCTCTCCCTCGCTGATGCAGGGCATGAGCATGCTCTGCGCGCTGGCGATGGACTACGAAGGCTCGGAGCGCTGGTACGGCGAGCTGCAAGCATTTGCCGAGCGCTGCGGCAGTCAGGACGCCGCCGGAAAGCAGGCCCGCAGCCGCCTTGCATGGCTGGACATTTCTCTCCCCCAGCGGGGCGTGAACGGTCTGACGGAAACCATTCCCGCTGTGTTCCGGCTGCTGATGAACAAGGAAGTGACGCTGCCGTCCTTCTCCGTCACAAGCGCGCTGCCCAGCATCATGAACGGCGGCAAGGACTTTTCCGAATGGAGTAAAAAGGACGACCTGCTCTACAAGACCCTCCGTCTCCCTGTGGAGACGGTACTGGGGAGGGACGGCGTGGGTCTTGCGGACTGCGCCATCGCCGAGAGCAAGTTTGAAAAGGGGGAGGACGTGGCCGGTCGAATGCTGTCCCTTCTCCCACAGCTGAACGAGGTCCGCAACCGCGGCACGCCGGACATGGAGTTCGCCGTCAGTGGACTGCTGGCCCGCAGCCAGCTGGCAAGCGGACAGCCCGCCGACGCGCGGCGCACCATCGAGGTGCTCCGTGAATGCTTTGCCAAGCGCGGTTTGACACGCTTTCTGCCCAATATGGACGCCATGCTCTGCCGTATTGACATGCACACCGGCAACCTTGACGCGGCGGACGCGTGGTATCGGGAAAAAGCCCCGCGGGAGCCGACGCACCTGAACGTCATGCGGCGCTACCAGTATCTCACCCAGGCCATGGTGGAGCTGGAGGACGGCAGGCCGGACACGGTGCAGCTGACGCTTGCCCCGCTGGAGCCGTACGTCCAAAACTGCGCCCGCATCATCGACGGCATTCACCTGAATGTCCTGACTGCCATTGCCCTGTACCGCAAGAAGGACGAGCGGTGGCGCGAGCGATTGACGGCGGCGCTGGACGCGGCGGCGGAGTACCGCTTCATCCGCACCGTCAGCGTATACGGCACGGCGGTGCTGCCGCTGCTGGAGGCACTGGACTGGGACGGCAACAAAGCATGGCGCAAGCGGCTGATGGCGGCGGTGCGGACGCAGGCGGCGTTCTACCCGCATTTCCTCGAACCCCGCCTTGCCCCCGGCGAGGAGTTGACGCCCACGGAGCTGCAAATTCTCCATCTGCTCTGCGCCGACAAGTCCAACGCCGAGATCGCGCAGATCATGGACGTGAAGCTGCCGACCGTGAAGACCCATGTCAGCCACATTCTCGAAAAGCTGGATGTGAAGCGCCGGGCGGAAGCCAAGACAGCAGCGAAGAAGCTGCATTTAGTGCAGGACGACCTGTAAAAACAGCATCCGGCAGATGTCGGATTTCCATATAAAGGCAAGATGATTTTTCAAGGAGGAAAGATATGAAAAAACGAGTATTGAGTATGTTCATGGCGCTGGCGCTGTGTCTGACGCTCCTGCCCACAGCGGCTTTCGCCGAGGGAGAGGACGTGAGCATATCGGGCGGTGTCATCGGCGGCGGTGAGACCGGTGGCGAGGGCGGTGGAGTCCTTGTACCACCCGGTGGCTCCACCGGCGAGGGCGGTGGGATCTATGTAGCCCCCGGAAGCCCGACAGAAGGGGGCGGCGGCACATATATTCCCGGAGAGGACACGCAGACGGAGATTTGGTGCACAAGCAAGCCCGATTCCATTGGCCGCGGCTATGACGGCACAACGGACGGCAGCACGATTCCAATCAATTTGACGTTTACAGACGGCACAAATAACATCATACTCAAAGAAGGAACGGGCTTTACCGCCAAGAAGACGTTTGATTCTGCGGACGCGGGATGGCATACCGTCACTGTGGAAATCGCGCTAATCGGCGAAGCCGCGGTAAAGTACAAGCTCAGGGCAGGCGAAGAAAAATTCGAGATCAATGGCAACATCAACAAGGCCTATCCCAAGCTAACCGTGTCTCTTTCCCAGACGACCTGCACGGTGGGCGAAAAGCTTCTTCCGCTTCTGTCTGTCAGCGGCGTACAGGAAAATGCCGCGGTAACATACTTCTATACCCCGATCAAAGCTGGATATTTGGAGTTTGAAAACAGTGATGCCGTTCCAAAGATCGACGAGAACACCGCAATCAGCGACCCCGGCACATATTACGTTTATGCCAAGTCCGGCGGAACCAAGAACTACGAAGAGGAACGGTCAACAACTGCGGAACTCACAGTCAACAAGGCTGTCGTTGAGGCTGCCTCGGTGACGAAAGCCGATGGCACGGATGGCGGTACATACAAAACTCTCCCTGCGGCACTGAACGCGGCGCAGGACGGCGACACCGTCAAGCTGCTGGCAAACCATACGACAAATTGGGGCGACGTCGAAGCGGGCGAGTATGCCACTTTGGCTGTCGTCAAGAAAACCTTGACGCTCGACCTGAACGGCATGACGGTGGATTATCTCACTGTGGGCGAGGTGGTTCCTGACGAGGAGGGCGGAATCCTTGATTCCACCAACGGCAATCTGACCATCACAGATAACGGCCAGGGGGGCGCCCCCGGCACAATCAACGATCTCAATTTTGTAAAAGGTACACTGGAGATCCAGAGCGGCCAGATTGGAAATTCTGACGGAAGCCACCTTACCTGTAACGGGGACAGCGGCAGCGTGACCATCCGCGGCGGCACGGTGCTTGACCTCACAGTAGGCGAGGGCGCTTCCGTTACCGTCTCCGGCGGCTCAGAGCACGCGGGCAACTGGCACAACGATGGCACGCTGAACATCACAGGCGGTACGTTCGGCAATGTAAACTTCTGTAATAACGGCGGAACCATCGCCATCAGCGGCGGCACATTTGGTACAATTACGAACACCGGCGCAAGCGGTTCCATCCCGCTCATGCCGCTGCTGGCAGATCCCTGTGCCTTCTACCAAGGCGACAAAGTGCAGGACAGCACGGCAAAAACGCTGACCAATGTAACCGTCAGGCCCCACACCCACAGCTTTGAAAACGGCAAATGCGCCTGCGGCGTGGCGGCAATCGTCGTTGACAATCACAACAGCTGCTACAACACGTTACAGGCCGCTCTGAACGCGGCGGCGAAGGACGCTTCTATCACGTCGGTAACGCTGGGACAGGATTTGACCGAGGATATCACGTTCAGCGGGTCGGCGGCTGGGTCGCTCACGCTGAACATGAACGGTCACAAGCTGGAAACAGAAGCAGGCGTTCCCCTGACCGTCACCGGCGGCACACTGCGCATCGAGGGCGCGGGCGAGATCAACCAGAACACCGCTTCCAACGCGACCGCCTTCCCTGCCATCTCGCTCACCGGCGGCAAGCTGGTGATTGCGGGCAACCTCACAGCGCAGGGCGGCTACGACAGCAGCAGCGGCCGCAAGCCCGCGATCTATGCCACGGACGGCGAGCTGGATTTGCAGGGCAACGTATCCTTGAACGGCGGTCTGACGATTACCGGAACCGCTAAACTGACCAATCTTCTGACAAAAGGCACGTTCTACGTTGACGCTTCTGAAACCGGTAATGCCATTGCCATCACGGACAGCGAAGTCCCCGGCGGCGAAGTCTACAAAAAGGCACTTGAGCTGCTAGCCAAGGATTATGCCTTCTATAGGGCGAATGGCAGTCTTGCGGACGCCGGTGGTGCTAAACTTAGAACTGGAACATACACGATCAAGTCGCATACATGCAGCTATACCCATAATGAAACGTATGGCATTGCCTACTGCAACTGCGGCAGAAGCCACGCACACAGAGACTTGAGCGATGAAAAGTCGGTGCTGGTAAACGGCGTCTGCCCCATCTGCGGCTACCATTGCCCGCACAAAAATATAGGCGATGACGACGTTTGCACGGACTGCAACGCAAAAATGGTTGCCAAGGTAACGGTCGGCGAAACGACCACCTATACGGCCGACCTCGCCGATGCGTTGAACAAGGCCGCCAACGGCACGACCGTTACGCTGCTGGCGGATATTAAATGGGGCGTGACTCCTAAAGACAGAGCGGCTATTACCGGAGATGGTAAAATTGTTACGCTGAATCTGAACAGGCATACGATCACCGGCGGATGGTTTGATATTGGGAGCAATGACAATCCTACATCCTGCACATTGAAAATCATCGGAGAAGGCAGTCACGAAAGTTTAGGGGGGAGTGGCGGCTGCAGCGGTGTTTTCCCGGAAGCTACGCTGGATCTGAGCGAGTGGAAAGGCGGTACGATCAACGCGATCAATATATCGGATAACTCGAAATATGACGAAACAACGCGGGAAGCCGCAGTGATCGTAGGGCCGAAGGCAGGTACGATCGGAAAACTGACATTCGGGAATAATCAACTTGACGAACTGAAAAAGACTAAATTGAGCGGCGGCAGCTTTAATGAGATTTGGGCAGCGAACCACAAGCCGGTTAAACTTGGCGAACTGCTTGCAGATGGCTATGCCTTCCAAAATGGGGATGGGTCGTATGTGAAGTACGAAACGACACTTCGGGGCGCGTCTATCTACAACGTCAAGGTCGTAAAATGCCTGCATCCGAACATGAAACCGGATGAAACTGGCGTAGCGACGTGCGAATACTGCGGCAAGAGCGGCAAATTCGTAGCCTCGGTGGATGGCAATCTCTATACCAATATGGATGAAGCCGTCACCGACTGGCTGGCAAACGGCGGCACATTGAAGCTGTATGCCGATTATACCGCTACGGATGGTACATGGCGCATTGGCAGCGGATTGCATACGATCAATCTGAACGGGCATAGGATGTCGGTTCAAGGTGATGGCGCATTCAAGCCCACCAACAATATGCATTTGACGGTTACCGACGGCAAGAAGATCGGTCAGATTACGAATATCCTCCTTGATGGGAATCAGGGCGGGAGCTTTACGCTGGAGAGCGGTTATGTCTGCAATATGGAGATGACCGACGGCGCTGTCGTTGCGCTGAAGGGCGGCAGCGTTGACAATCTGGATGTGCAGAATTGCTCCGCAAGCACAAATCTTTCCATCCAGGGCGGCAGCATTGGCAAACTGAATATAAAGGATTGGGCTGATGGCATGCATGTTTCCGCCACGGGCGGCAGCCTTGGCGCGTATAATCTGCCAAGCGGCAAGATTCTCGCGGATGTGCTGGATCATCAATATTACGCCGAAGGCACAAGCCTTGATAGACAGGTGGATACGGCGCAACCTGTGGAAAAATTCGTTATCAAGCAAGCCCCTTACGACTTTGGATCGACTTCTAAAGCGGCAGATGTTCCCATTAACGGCAGCATCCCCTTCATGGTTGACTCGCCCAGTGAAAATGTGGGCGTGTACGATGTGAAGTGGTATCGCAGAACGAACAGCGGCGCAGAACATATGACGGAGAATAAAGTGGCTGGCGTGAATGTCAATGTCAATGATACGCTGGATGTATTCTGCGTGATTACAGGGTTGGATAGACCCGGCGGAGCAATGCAGTGGCAGGTGGCAGTCAAGGACTACACGATAAATGTCGTGCCTGCCAAGCTGAACGGCGACCAAACGGTCATTACGCAGAAGCCGAACACGGGCAACACCGGAAATCCGGCAGACAACCGCCTGGTGGTTACTCCGGTTACTTCCTACATGCTTAGCGGTGTAGAATACAAATTTGAGGTGACCTACAACGGACAGCCGCTGGAATTGGATAAAGATTACACCATTAAAGATTCGAGCAATAAGGCAATGAATGCCGGAACGCACACGCTGACCATCGAGGGCAAGGGCAATTATACGGGTGAAAAGTCGGTGACATGGACGCTTGAGCCGTATGAGCTGTCGGTTGAAAACTTTCGTCATGCCCATATTAACAAGACATACGATGGTACAGATGCAGTGACTGACAGCACAAACGGAATCAGCGGGTTAAACAGTTTTATGCTTGATTCGAAGAACCCGCGGAATCCTATATTGTCGACTGTGAATGTTTTTTATTTGGGCAAGAGCGACTACCAGTTGAGCAATATGAAATTCGACTCCGCGGAAGCCGGAGACAGAACCTTCACCGGCACAATGACGCTGACATCCGGCGGCAACTTTGTCTTTGCCAGTGGCAGCAGGGTTATGCCGATCGAATACGGCAGCGTCAGCGGCAAGCAGTGTGTTTGGATCAACAGTGCGATCATCGCTGCCCCCGCGGCCAAGGCGCTGCAAGTCGCGAACAACCATGCGGCGACGTATACGGTTGATCTGTCCGCGCTGCTGCCTGCGCTGGAGGCTCCCAGGGAGTACGGCGCGGTGACCTACGGCGCACCAACTGTCAACTTGTCCAGCGACTATTACACCAGCGGCGCGAGGGTGGAAGACGGCAAGCTGATTTTGCCCATTCAGGCCGTGAACACAGAGACGACAGGCAGCATTGGTTCTGTCCAGGTCAAGGTCTCTACGACCAACTACCATGACTTCACCCTGACCATCAACGTCAATGCTGCCAACAAGATCGTCCCCACCGGCGCACCGACCCGAAGCAAGACCACGCTGGACTGGGGCGAGCAGCTTAGCACCATCACCCTCTCCGGCGCAATGAAGGACGGCGATACCGAGGTCAAGGGCACGTTTGCATGGACGAATTCTGCCACAACGCCGAGTGACATGAACGATTTTGAGGCAGAGTGGAAGTTTACGCCCGAAAATACCGATGTCTATGCGGAAATCACTGATACGGTGACAATCAAGGTCATTAAGGCCACCCCCACCGGCGCGCCCAAGTACACCGCCATCAACGCTTCCGGCAAGACGCTTGCCGATGCGGCCTTGGCGGTCAATGAAGCCTGGCCGGAGGGCACGGTGCAGTGGGTGGACGAGAACGGCGTGGAGCTGAACGTGAGCGCTGAAGTCAAGGCCAACACGGCCTACCGCTGGCGCTTTGTCCCCACAGACGCTGAACACTATAACGAAGCCAGCGGCGCTATCACCCTCTACACCGTTTCCCACAGCGGTGGCGGCGGCTCTTCCTCCGGCAGCTCCGACAACAATCCGATCATCAAGACGGAGACGAAGAACAATGCCGACGGCTCCACCACCAAGGCTGAGACCAAGAAGGACGGCACGGTGATCGAGACCACCACCGGCAAGGACGGCTCTGTTTCCAAGACGGAGACCAAGCCTGATGGCAGTTCCGTCACCGAGAACAAGGCCGCTGACGGCTCCACCGGCACGGTGAAGACCGACAAGAACGGCCAGACCACGGCGGAAACCGCCCTCAGCAGCAAGGCCATCGAGGACGCAAAGAAGTCCGGCGAGGCCGTCAAGGCTCCTGTGGAAGTCGAGGCCACCCGCAATTCCGACACCGCCCCCACCGTCAAGATCGAGCTGCCCAGAAACTCCGGCGAAACCAAGGTTGAAATTCCTGTTTCCAACGTGAAGCCCGGCACGGTGGCAGTCCTCGTCCACGCGGACGGCACCGAGGAGATCGTCAAGAACTCCCTGCCCACCGAGGACGGCATCCAGCTGACGGTCAACGGCGGCGCGACGGTCAAAATCGTTGATAATTCTAAGGATTTCATCGACACCCGGAGCCACTGGGCCAAGGACGCCATTGACTTTGTCAGCGCCCGTGGGCTGGTGAACGGCATGAACGATTCCATCTACGCCCCCAACAACTCCACCACCCGCGCCCAGCTTTGGACGATTCTGGCGCGGCAGAACGATGCAGATCTGAACGGCGGCAATACTTGGTACGAAAAGGCGCAGTTGTGGTCCAAGAATAAGGGTATTTCCGACGGCACGGAGCCCAACGCCGCCATCAACCGCGCCCAGATGGTCACCATGCTGTGGCGCACCATGGGTCAGCCCACGGCGGGCGGTACGGCGAACTTTACCGACGTCCCCGCTGACAGCTACTATGCAAGCGCAGTGGCCTGGGCCGTGGAAAACGACATCACCGACGGTGTCGGCGACGGTCGCTTCGACCCCGCCGCCACCTGCACAAGAGCACAGATCGCAACCTTCCTCTGGAGGGCCATGGCTGAGTAAATCAAGCAACTGCCAGATCATCTATTCGCTGGCATAATTCCACAACAGGCAAAGGACAGCGCGGCGGACGGTCAACAACACCGGCCTCCGCGCTGTTCCCTTTTCGCCACAGGAAACTCTGTACGCCATTCACACGCTGACCATTCAGGCCCAGTCCTCCGGCGGATCTTCCTCTGGTGGCGGTTCGTCCTCTGACCGTGACAATTCCGGCAGCACTGAAAGCCGCAGACCGCAACCCGTATTCCTGGAACATGGATTTTATCGAATACCCCGACGGAAGCGGCTATGAGGGACGCTTTACCAAGTGCGGCATCTGTACGCTGATGCGCGAGCTGGGACTGTACGACCTCACGCCTGCAATGTGTCATTTGGATTACACGATGGCAGAGGCAGGCGGTGCGGCAGATTTTGTGCGGGAGTATACACTCGCCTCCGGCGGTCCGTACTGCGACTGTGGATATAAAAAGAAAACGCAAGATTGATACTGCCATAAAAGCGCTATGCATGTATTCTGCTGAATAAGATTTGCTTTGCCGATTGCCAGCTCATTACGGATAGGAGACCCGCTCGTTTCGATAGGAAACGAGCGGGTTTTATGTATAAAAATTCGATCGCGTGGAAAACTGAAATGAGAGTTTCGGGAGATATATATTATACCAGAAAGCTCAGAGAGGAGAGTTTTCATGCAGGGTATAGAGCAGGCAAAAAAACAGGCCGCGGAGGAAATCTGGCTCAGCTATTTCAACGAGCAGGCATATGCGGCAGGACTGATCGACGAGAAAACGCGGAACAGGATTCGGGTGGCACTGGTGCGGCCTAAAGCAAAGAAGCAGGGCATGTAAGTGCCCTGCTTTTATGCTTGCGGTACAATTTTCACTCGGTGATATGTTGTCTTTTACAGAAGTGTCAGGAAATCAACAGGCGTCCAAATGTGGTAGACAATCCCATTCTTCTTTAGAACAGCCTGCTTGCCGCCGGGCTTAACAGCGATATAGTTTTTTGCATGGTTATCATATTTGCCAGAGAAATAAATATATGCTGCAGCGCCATTTGATTTATCGAAAAGAGTTCCCAAAACACTCCTTGAAGCATAAAGGTGATTACAGGTTTCCAAGATGGTATTGCTGTGTTCTTTGCTCAATACACCCTCGCCTGGTGCAGCCTTTTCAATAGAAGTTAGAGCAATCTGCAAAGGTTCAGCATTTTGAAACATATTCCTGTGCGGAAAATAAAAAAATGCCAGGAAAGAAAAACAGCATAATAACAGGAACTTGGGCGCTCGGGAGAATTTCTTATCTGCTTTTCGACGCAGCAAAAACGCAAGAGAAAAAACTGTGATTATCCAACAGATGACAGTGCATATACATAGGATCATAATCTCTCCCTCCTCAATTTGTGCTTACGGTAAAAATGGGTTTGTGTATTTCTTCTGCAGAACGGCAAGCAGTGTTTGGACCGTTGTCGTGAGCGGGATAGTTATAATTATAATATATCATATTATCGGGAGAAAATATACGGGATATATCGAACTTGTAGGTCTGTTGATGATAAAGCTATAACAATGAGAAAATTGCTATATTGGTGTCCAATGTGCTGCTTGCCAGATGAGGTGGAGGCGAAAGTGCTGCTGTCTCAGCTTCGCGTCCAGCCGATGCGTATCTATGTTTACCCGGCAGGTTTACACGGCACAGACACAGTACCAAAAATTGAAAAACGTATACTGCAGAGCAGTCTGACCGGACGGTTGGACTGCTCTTTTTTTCGTACTCATAGCAAATTTTACAAAATCAGTAAGTACACTGAAAAGTTGCAAAAAATAGCGTGTTCCGACGTTCCGGTGTTCCGCCATATTTTTTGCGGCATAAAAATTTTGTTTGCCATATACCCATAAAGGGCTTGCGTATATGGCTAAATAGTAAGAAGTTACGCTCGCGCAGACATGCAGATAACGTGAAATGCTTGACAGAGTAACGTCAATCTGCTATTAGGAGCGTGACGAAGATGGGCACGGAGATGGAGAAAAAGAAAGCAGCCGAAGAGGTATGGATGGACTACTTTAACGAGTACCTCTTTGAGCATGGAATAATCGACGAGGCAATGAGGAACAAGCTGAAAATAAAAATCAGTACAACAACGAAAAAAACCTAATACATTTAGAGAAATGGTAGAAATAACACGAGACGAATAGGCTGCTTTGATGAGAACAGCCCTATTGAGTCAGTTGCGAGCACTTAATAAATAATTAAGCGAGATTGAGTGACCTGCGTGAAAATATTCACCAAACGATGTTAACTTTTTACATTTGAATTGACACATTGATAAGGTTAATTATCGAAAGGGTGTAATAATATGGATATGAAACGCGTTGTTAAAAATGCAGCTCAGATGGTTGGTATTGCCAAGCTGCGCAAGCCGCAGGTAAAGCCGATTAACGACATTTTGGAGGGTCGGGATACGATGGTGGTTGCACGCCCGTCTGCGGGCAAGTCGGCGATTTATCAGATTCCGGCGTTAGTGCATGGAGAGGAACGAACCATTGTAATCGAACCGCTGCTGTCGCTTATGCACGATCAGGTGCGCAAGCTGCGTGAACACGGCGTAGGAGCCGCCCGCCTGGATTCAACAATGAAGAAGTCTGAGCAGAGAAAATGCTTGCAGAAGTTTATAAGCGGTGAGGTGCAGATGCTGTTCGTAACGCCGGAGCGATTCCGTGAGGAGGAATTTCTTTGCACGATGAAGGCAGTGCCGGTCTACATGGTCGTCGTGGACGAATGTCACGCCGTTTTGGATTGGGGTTATTCCTTCCGTGATGCCTATCTGAATCTTGGACAGACTATCGATGAACTGGAGGCGCGTCCCATCATAACGGCCTTAACGGCAACCGCGACGGAGGACGATATGGCGGAGATTGCCCAGTGCCTGCACATGCAGAATCCGGCGACGCATCGGAATGACTTATACAATCCAAAACTTGTATACATCAAACAGCATGCGATAAACCGAGAGGAAAAGCGCAAGCTGCTCTGCAAATATTTGAGCAAGTATCATGCTAATTCTTCAATCGTTTATTGTAATACCCGCAAGGCGGTGGAGGCTGTCTATAAGCTGCTTGATAAGAAGTACAGCGGACAGGTAACCATGAGCCACGCAGGCCTCAAACCGAAAGCGCGAATGGCTAATGAGTCCGAGTTTCTGTCCGGCAAGAAGACGATCATGGTGGCAACCACCGCCTTTGGCATGGGAATTGACCTCGACAGTGTTGATCTGGTTATCCACTTCAACATGCCGCTGTCTCTGACAGACTACATGCAGCAGAGCGGACGGGCAGGGCGCAACGGTCAGAAAGCACATGCGGTTCTGCTGTACAGCGATGAGGACTATTACACCAATCTGGCAATCCTTCACGATGGACACCCGACCTTGCGGGGCATGGGGCAGCTGGACATGATGAAGGAGTTTTGTGACGATAATGAGCACTGTATGGCGCAGCTGTTGCTGGAGCATTTCGGTCAGAAGATGAAGAAAAGCTGCAAGCACTGCACCGTCTGCCAGAAGAACAGGAGGAAGAAATGAGCAAGGTAAAACAAAATGCAGGGGTACATACGTATGCGGTCGGCATGACGCTGACAGCGGCGCAGTATTACGAGATAAAAGACGGTCTGGGAGATTTCCTGCGCAAGAGCGATGGAAACTACTGGAGCAGGTCGGAGCATTACACCGTGGACGCTTTTCGCGAACAGGGCGTGTGGCTGTACCTTTCGCGGATGGATACCATCTATCGTGTGAAGGTGCGGATTGAGCCGTGCCGGGTGCTTACTAGCGGAGACCCGACGGCACTGTTTCAAGCAGACAAAAAGCAGTACCACGCAATGGTAGAGAAGGTAGATTCGCTGCTGCAGCCGTATGGCTTGCCGCGTTCAATCGACCGGATGAAAATCAGTCGGATGGATTTGACGTGCGATTTGACCTTTCAGGAGGCGGGAGTGGTGCAGCAATACATCCGCACTTTGCAGAAATCGTTTGTCTTACCCCACTACAAGCGGGTTTGTTTTCGGGAAGGGGACGGCAAAGCGAAAAATGTAAGGGAAGCGAATAAGCATTCCTGCAGACAGCAGTGCAGACAGGCGGCATTCTTTGCATACGACAAGACGGCGCAGCTTCAAATGATCGGTCGGCTGCCGGAGGGGCGATTGGACAAGCGGGTGCTTCGGCTCGAGGCAGAGCTGAACCGCGGTGCAATAAAGCAGCATCTCGGAAAACAGAAGTCGAACTATCAGTTTTTGAAGCAGGGCGTAAAGCGAGCAGGCAAGGTGATCGACTGGTACCTAAAACGCGTGTATAAGGATAACACAAGTCCGCATTTGCGGTATGAGGATGCGGTCGCCTGTATTGCTGGACAGCGGTGGAAGGATAAGACCAAGGAACGGGCAGCGTATCTGCTGCGAAAGGTCAGCGACAGCGAGAGTATGAATGCGGCGATTCGGAAAACCGCTGAGAAGTTCGGCATCAAGCGCCAGACAGCAATGGGACTGGTGAAGAAACTGGAGCAGGCGGGAGTCAATCCGGTGACGCTGACGAATGCGTGTGAGTATGAGCAGATGGAGAATCTGCGGAACATTTTGAAAAAGTGATATTTGTGTCAAAATAGAACGATTGTTCGGATTTTGATTGACGAAAACCAATCAAAGGTGTAAGATTAAGATAAGGAAAAGACGGTGATAATATGAGCAGTTTGGATTGTGAGCGCAAGCATGCAGAGGACCTGCAGCGTTTGAGCGCACTGCGTCTGCTGGACGATGACTTTATGAACAAGGTGTTCGAGGATAAGGCATGCGCGGAATTCCTGCTGCAGATTATCCTGCAGAGAAGCGATTTGAAGGTAGCGCAGGTGCATGTGCAGCACGAGGTGAAAAATCTGCAGGGACGCTCGGCACGGCTGGATATTCTGGCGGTTGACGAAGAAAACCGCGTGTACAACATCGAAATTCAGCGCGATGACAGAGGTGCAAGCGTCAAGCGTGCGCGATATAACAGCAGTCTGATCGATGCGAATATCACAGAGCCGGGCGAGCAGTACGAGAATCTGAATGAAACCTATGTGATCTTTATCACGGAGCATGATGTGCTGAAAGGCGGACGTCCGATTTACCGTATTGAACGAACTGTTCAGGAAACCGGTGAATCGTTCGGAGACGGGACGCATATTCTGTATGTGAATGCTCAGATGAAAGATGATACGGCGCTGGGACAGCTGATGCATGATTTTGCCTGCACGAGTGCGGATGAAATGCATTATCAGATTCTGGCGGACAGAGTTCGCTATTTTAAAGAAGATAAGGAAGACTAACTATTAGAAGTCAACCCCAAATGTGTGGAAAGGTGAAAATAATGCA
>OLOO01001333.1_pt1 | contig 16885 bp, 9 predicted proteins | sample 1672621 | NCBI WGS metagenome assembly OLOO01 (sample SAMEA3136706, study PRJEB25190) | human gut metagenome | biome: human gut; feature: human-associated habitat; material: faeces | place: Austria | collected 2013 | reverse complement strand
GCCCCCAGGGCACGTGTAGAGTGAGACCCAGGACACCGTAACGGTGGGCGCCGCCGCAGCCGCTCAGCGGGATGCGGTAGCCGGCCTGCTCCCAAGCCTCGCGGGCCGCCGGGTCGACCGGCACATCGGCGGTGATGAAGTGGTCCGGCACCACCGGCGGGAAATACTTGTCCACCGAAAGGGTCTGATAGCGCTCCTCGTCCACGCCAATCACGTCGGCCAGCTGGAAGAACCGGCCCGTTTGGAAGCGCGGTGCCGAGCTCGGCTCGCCCACGCCCACGAACGCGCCGCCGCCACGCACCCAGGCGCGCACGGTTTCCACGAGCTTCGGGTTGGTCCACACATCGCCGCCGGTGAATGCGGTGTCGACCGGGCCGCCGTTGATGATTACGTCGATATCGCTATCGATGCCATGCGCGAGTACGTCGTCGAAGCTGATGAACCGCACGTTCACGCGCATGCCGGACAGGGATTCCAGAATGCCGTAGTAGGAGTAGGTCTGCTTGTTGGGCAGGGCGTGTGCCACGGTGAACGCCATCCAGGAGCGCATCTTGCCCCAGGAATTCAGAATCGCCACGTTGAGCTCACCTTCGGCGGCCACCCCACCGGTGCGGTCGTGGATGTCGCGGAATTCGTTGGCGATATGGGTCACCGTGTCCACGAACTTCGGGAACTTGGCGGCCAGGGAGAGGTAGCCGCCGTAGCCCATGCGGCTGATCGGCGAGCGCAGGATCGCGCGGCGGGCCTTGCGCCAGTTGTCGAGGCCTTCGATGCTCGGATCGTTGCCCTCGTAGAACGTGTCGGGGAAGAAGTACGGCAGGAAGCGGCCTTCGGTGTACTTGACGCCCGGAATATCGGCGATCATGCGGGTGGTGGTGCCGTCGCCGATGGAACCGACCACGGCGTCCAGGCCGAGTTCGTCGAATCCGTCCTTGTACGGTTCGGTGCCGATCCACTGGTCGCCGAGGAACATCATCGCCTCTTTGCCGGCGGCGTGGGACATGTCGGCGAGCTGCTTGACGTTTTCGCGCACGAAGCCGGAGAGGAAGTCGATCCAGTCGCGCTGGGCTTTTCTGGGCACGCGCCATGCGGAGTTGTAGGCACCGCCGTCCACGAAGTCCTCCGGGCGCAGGCGGTAGCCATACTTGGCTTCGAAATCATCCAGCGCACGCGGGCTTACGGTGCAGGCGCAACCAAACCAGTCGACGACCTTTTCGCGGCGCTTTTCATCGAACAGGAGCGTGAACTGGTAGAAGAACGTGGTGAATCGCACCACATCGGTCTGCGGGCTGTCCTTAAGCCACTGCTCGAACGTGTCGAACACGAACTTGCGGGTGGCCGGATGGTAGATGTCGAACGGGATCTCGTGTTCCTTGTCGCCCCAGTCGTTGGTCAGATGGTTGTACATCTCGACCGGGTCCCAGATGATGTAGGCCAGGAAACTCACCGTGTACTCATGCATCGGCACGGCAGCGGTCACGTGCACGGTGTCCTCGCCCGGGTCGAGCGTCCAGCCGGACGGGTCCACGACCTCGCCCGTGGTGCGGTCCACGACTTCCCAGTACTTATGAGGGTCGGCGTCACGGTTAGGCTTGAGCTGTTCCTCGAAGAAACCGTCCATCAGCGGCACATCCACCGCGTTGGACTCGGCCAGGATACGGGCGGTCAGCAGGTAGACCTGCGGGGTCTCGTCCATGTGCAGGGTGATCCACTCGTTGTGGGCGCGGGTCGGGAAGTAGGCGCTGTAGATTTTCTTGCCAAGAGCGAGCACGGCCTCGTCCAGATGCGTGCCGTCGGAGTTGCGGATGGCGTCCGCACCCCACAATTCGGCGAGTTCCTTGGTCTTTTCGGCAAAATTCTCTTCACTGGGCAGCGTGAAGCGGCCGGTGCTGGTCATGAGTGCTCCTTTGTGGGGTTGGTCATCAAAAAAAAAACTACAAAGCGACGAATTCGTCGCATACAAAATGACCGGCGTCATCGCGGGCCCTGGGACCCTGACTGCGTAGATCCTTGACGCTTACGGTGACGCCGGACGATTGGAATCGTGTCACTGAATATGGGAGGGACGTTGCCCGGCACCGGAAGGAGTGACACGACATGCCGGGCAGCGGATTGGTTAGCCCTTGACGGCACCGGCGGCGAGGCCGGACTGCCAGTAGCGCTGGAGGCCGAGGAACAGCACGATCACGGGCAGCACGCCGAGCAACGCACCCATCATCAGGGCGCCGCGATCGGTGAACGTGGCCAGCGAGACCATGCCGTACAGACCGAGGGTCACGGGCTTCAAGGTGTCGGAAGACACCATCATCAACGGCAGCAGGAAGTTGTTCCACGTGGCCACGAACAGGAACAGGAAAATCGTCACCATGGCCGGGGCCAGGAGCCTCAGCACGATGGTGAAGAAGATCCTCGCCTCGCTCGCGCCGTCGATGCGGGCGGCTTCAAGCAGTTCGTCCGGCACCGAACTCTGTGCGTACGTGCGGCCCAGGAAGAAGCCGAACGGCGAAACGCAGCACGGGATGATGATCGAGAGCATAGTGTTGGTCAGGTGCAACGTGTGGAAGATCGAGTACATCGGGATGGTCAGCAGGGCGGACGGCATGAGCATGCAGGCCATAATTATGCCGATGGCCGCGTTCTTGCCGCGGAAGTTGAATTTTGCGGTGGCGTAGCCAGCCATCACAGACACGATGGTGCCGATCAATGCCGAGACGCCCGAGTAGATCAGGGAGTTCAGCACCCAGCGCCAGAAGTTGCCACGAGTCCAGCCAAGCAGCTTGGAATAGTTAGTGGCGATGGCATTGGGCAGCTGGTCAAGCGGCACAGCAAACCACATGCCGTTGCTACCGGTCATCTGGGCCGGCGTCTTGGTGGACGCGATGATGGCCCAGTAAATCGGGAACAGGAAGTAGATCAACACCAGTACCAGCAGCACCACAGTGAGGGTCTTCACGGCCGCGGACGGTCGCATGGAGCGAGGCAAATCGTGTTGCGCAGCCTGACGCTGCTTTTCGAGCTTGCGCTCGGCCTTTTTGCGGGCGCGTGCTTCAACGGTTGCGGAGCTCATTACTCGTTCACCTTCCTTTCGGCCAAGGTGTACAGCACGGCAAGCACACCTGCGATCAGAGCCATGACAATGGCGATGGCCGAGGCCGGACCGTCACCAGACGGGGTAATGGTGCCCTGAGAAGTGTTCATGGCCATCATCATCGGTGTATACGACTTGGAAATACCCGGATCAGCCGTAGACATGATCTGCGGTTCGTTGAACAGCTGAATGGTGCCGACGATGGAAAGCAGCATGGCCAGCAGGGCCGCGCCACGCACGTTCGGCAGCTTGATCTTCGTGGCAATCTGCCAACCATTGGCGCCGTCGATACGGGCGGCCTCATAGAGGTCATGCGGGATGGCCTGCAGTGCGGCAAGGAAAATCAGCATGTTGTAGCCGGTGAAGGTCCATGTGGTGATGTTGGCCATCGAGCCGAGCACGATGTTCTTGTTGAAGAAGTCCACATTGACGCCGATGGCGGCAAGTCCCTTGACGATCGGCGAGATTTGGCCGTTGTACAGGTAGACCCAGATAATCGAGGCCACGACGCCGGGGATGGCGTAGGGCAGGAAGTAGCCCAGACGGAAACCGGTGACATGCTTGACCACGAACGAGTCGATGACGATGGCCAACGCCAGTGCGGCGATGATCATGATCGGCACCTGAATCAGGGTGTAGATCAGCACCCTGCCGACGCCGGACCAGAAGTTGCCGGAAGTAATAGCATACTGGAAGTTCTGGAATCCTACGAATTTATTGACCAGCTCGCCACCGCCGTATGCGCCACCGCCCTCGGTGACCTGACGGAAGAAGCTGGAATAGATGGCCCAGATGATGGGCAAGATGAACACGAAAGTGAACAGGACGGCGAACGGTGCCATGAACGCCCAGCCGGTGCGGTTCTCGCGCTTCTGAGCGCCGGACCGCTTCGGCTTGGCGGCGGCACGCCTAGGTGCTTTGCCCTTCGCCTGAGTAGTGGATGCAGTCATAATACAAAACCTGTCTTCGCAAAGAACAGTAAAACAAATGACAAGGGCCACAGCGCCCCTGCAGCAATACCCCCAAACAATACGGAAGGCCGGAGTATGTGCCCCGGCCTTTCGCTATGGTGATGCGAGGCATCGGAGGTCTTGGACGGCCGGCTATTTCAAGCCGGCCCGTTGACAAGACCTAGTGAGGTCACTCCTTGACGGACAGACCGAGGTTCTTCAGCGTATCCACCGAGGTCTTCTGAGCGGTGTCGAACACATCCGAAACCTTGGCAGAACCATCGGCAGCCTTGGCGGCGGTCTGTTTCATTGCAGCGCCGACTGCGGAGAAGCCAGGCATGTAGGTGAAGTCACCCATGTTGTCGTTCGCGGTCTTGAACTCAGCCATGACATCCTGTCCGCTGAAGTAGTCGGACCACTTCTGCGGGGTCTTGGCATCCGCGGTGGTGGCGGCCACGACAAGGCCCTGGGAGACAAGGTCATCAATCTGGGTGTTGAACCAGTCAAGGAACTCCATGGCTTCGGCCGGGTGCTTGGAACCCTTGAGCACGGCCACACCGGAACCACCATCGGCGCCGGTCTTGGTGCCATTGCCGAACCAGTCACCGAGCTGGGTGACCTTCCACTCACCAGCACCAGTGCCACCGGCGGAATCGATGAACAGTGGGGCTTCCCAAGCGGCGGCCACGGTGCCGATCAGCTGACCGGACTGGAGGGAGTTATCAAACGATGCATCCCAACGCGGGTTGGTGAGGGCGGCCTTGTTGTCGATCAGCTGCTGGTAGACATCGGCCACGGCCTTGGAGCCCTTAGTCTGGGTGTTGACAACCCAGGAGTTGCCGTCGACCTTGTACCACGGACCGGAAGCGCCGGCCTGGCCGGACATCATCATCATGGCCTCATCAGGTTGGAAGGTCATGATGTACTTGCCTTGGGCAGCGGTCTTCTTGGCGGTCTCAATGAGCTCGTCAGCGGTCTTCGGCACGGTGATGCCGAGCTTCTCAAATTCAGCGGCGTTGTAGAAGTAAGTCAGCGGGCCGGTGTCCTGCGGCAGACCGTAGGTCTTGCCGTCCACCTGCATCAGTGCGAACGGGCCGGAAGCGAAATCGTCCTTGTACTTGGCGGCCTCATCGGTGACATCCTGCAGAAGGCCCTTGGTGAAGACCTCAGGAACCTCGGCGTAACCGACCTGAGCCAAATCCGGCGCATTGCCAGCCTTGACGTCGGTCTCGAGCTTCTTGATCATGTCGGCGGCATTGCCATCGAACTTGGTGGCCTTGACCTGAATGTTCGGGTGCTCCTTGTTCCACTTGGCCACAATGTCGTTGACCAAGGTCATGCCTTCGGCATCGGGCAGACGATGCATATAGGTGATGTTGACCACACCGCCATCGCTGCCGGACTTCGTGTCGCCGGCAGTGTCACTGCCGCAACCGGCCAAGCCCATTCCCATTGCTGCTACCGCGGCAAAAGCAGCCACGATGCGCTTATTGCGAGATACCATATCTCTACTCCTTCGTAGTGAAATCATCATCTCAGTGTGATGACTGATTACTAATGTATGCCCTCATTCTTTTATTGTCAACTTAGCTAACAATTACCGCGCGTCCCGTTGAGGCGAGTAGCATTAAACCGGTTCGATGCTCGATTGTGCGAGTTTGTTCATTTCATTAACTCCCCTTACAAAGCAACGTACTTTTGGTCCACCGGTAGGCCTAATGAGATATTGGATAGCGGCAACAATCCAAGACGTTAGCTTGCAATCGTCCACCGCAAATTGCAAGCACTTGCCAACATTATCGGTTTTCAGGTCGCCGGCGCGATACCCGACCAGGGGGCACCGCACCTTAATGAGACGCTACACGAGCAGTCTCAGCAACTGGTAGAGCTGCCACAGGCTACGCACGTTGAAGTGCGTGCCGTCAACCGTGGCGTTCGCCTCGCCATCGCCCACATGGACGATCACGGTGCGCCCGTTCACGGTCAGACTACCGTGCATCGTGATATGATTGCATCTTGCAACCTTGTTGAATAAAGGCGCAAGCCGGTAATCAACGCAAAGGCCCGGTGCTGCAAACGTCGGGCCTTTTCTTATCGGCTCACGCCGATCGGCCCGTCATATCAACGGGGACACCGCATGTTACGGCATCACAAACCAATATATCAGCACCCCGGCGGCAATCAAGAAGACAGGTTCCAGAAAAAGAAAAAAAGGGCCTGGGCATGTTGCCCAGGCCTCGGTTCGCGGACAGGGCGAGATTCGAACTCGCGGAGGGTTGCCCCTCAACGGTTTTCAAGACCGTCTCTTTAGGCCGCTCAGACACCTGTCCTGATGCGCGTTCACACGCGCAAGTATTCATTATACAGAAGGGAGGGATGTTGATATTCGGCAGTGCGGTCGGTCTTGGATTCGCCTGCTGGCTATCAGCGATCTCTCCCTCAGTAATCTCTCCCTCAGTCAGCTACGCTGACAGCTCCCTCATCAGAGGGAGCTAAAGCACGATGAGACTCAGGCCTCCCACTTCGTGGGCTCGATAACTTCCTTGCCGCCCATGTAGGCGCGCATGGCCTTCGGGATCTCGATGGAGCCGTCCTTCTGCTGGTGGTTCTCCATGATGGCGACCAGCCAACGGGTGGTGGCCAACGTGCCGTTCAGGGTGGAGACCGGGCGGGTGCCGCCGTCTTCCATACGCTCGCGGATGTTCAGGCGGCGAGCCTGGTACTCGGTGCAGTTCGAGGTGGAGGTGAGCTCGCGGTAACGGCCCTGGGTCGGCACCCAAGCCTCGCAGTCGAACTTACGGGCGGCGGAGGAACCGAGGTCGCCGGCGGCGGTATCGATGATGCGGTAGGGCACCTCGACCTTGGCGAGCATCTCCTGTTCCATGGCCAGCAGGTGCTCGTGCTCCTTGTAGGAGTCCTCCTGCTTGGCGTAAACGAACATCTCCACCTTGTCGAACTGGTGGACGCGGATGATGCCGGAAGTATCCTTGCCTGCGGCACCGGCCTCGCGGCGGTAGCAGGAGGACCAACCGCAGTAGCGCAGCGGGCCGTTGCCGAGGTCGAGGATCTCGTTCTCGTGCATGCCGGCGAGCGCCACTTCGGAAGTGCCGACCAGGTACTGGTCATCGGGCTCGCGCAGACGGTAGATCTCGTCGGCGTGGGAGTTCAGGAAGCCGGTGCCGCGCATGACCTCGGGGCGCACGAGCGTCGGGGTGATGGCCAGCGTGAAGCCGTGCTCTTCGGCCTGGTCCACGGCCATGGTGAGCATGGCAATCTGCATGCGGGCCACCTGGCCACGCAGGAAATAGAAGCGGGAGCCGCCGACCTTGACGCCGCGGCGCATGTCGATGCCGGCCACGCCGGTGCCGAGGGTCAGGTGGTCCTTGGGCTCGAAGCCTTCGGCCGCGAAGTCGCGAATCTGGCCAACCTTCTTGACGACCACGTAGTCATCCTCGCCGCCTTCGGGAGCTTCGGGCTCCACGATGTTGGAGAGCTTCCACATGGCGGTGGTGTATTCCTCGGCTGCGGAATCGGCCTTGGACTTGTATTCGGAGACCTTCTGGGACAGTTCCTTGGTTTCGGCGATGAGCTTGGCCTTCTCGTCCGCCGGGGCGGAGGCGACCTTCTTGCCGATTTCCTTCTGCTGGGCGCGAGCCTCTTCGAAGGCCTTCAGCGCCTCACGACGTGCGGTGTCGGAGGAGAGCACTTCGTCGACGAGCTCCACGGACTCGCCGCGCTTGCGCTGGGATTCCTTGACGATATCGGTGTGTTCACGGATGAATTGAATATCAAGCATGGGCACCAGACTAGCCGCGTAAGCAGACACCGACAATGGCCGAATGCGCGGGAGTCACGCGGAAATCACAGGGAAGCCCGGGAAAGTCCGCGGACGGGTCCACCCGGCCAATTTCGTCAGATGAGACGCGATTGAACCATAATCACGCCCCACGGGGCTGTTGCGTGCAGGAAATGTTCACGTACGGCGCACCATGGCCGCAAACGACCTCCCCACCGATAACAATAGGAGCCATGCCTCAGCCTGCCCTCACCGTGTTTCTGATCATCGCCGCAATCGCCATTGTGGTGGTGCTCATCGCCGTCATCGTCATCGCTCTGCGCGCGCAGCGCCGCCGCAAGCTGGCTCAGACGCTGGAGAAGCGCCGGGACGACGAGGTGCAGTACGCCTTCATCGTGAATCCGTCCAAACCGCAGGCCGAAGCCCGCAGGCTGCATATCCAGAGGTTCTGCGAGGCCAAGGGGCTCAATCGCATCCGCTTCTACGACACCCAGCTTGACAAGGACGGCAGGGTCTGCGCGCTTGAGGCGCTGGAGGACGGCGCCGACGTGGTGATCGCGGTCGGCGGCGACGGCACGGTGCGCACGGTGGCGAGCGCCGTCTCCGGCACCGGCCATGCGCTGGGCATCATCCCCATCGGCACCGGCAACCTGTTTGCCCGCAATATGGGCGTTCCCGTGGACGATATCGACGCCGCGCTGACCGTGGCCACCTCCCACGGCTCCCGCCTGGTGGACATGGGCCGTCTCACCCTGCTCGACCACCCGGAGGACGACCACGGCCACGCCTTCCTCATCATCGCCGGCATCGGCTTCGATGCGGCCATGATCGACGACACCAACCCCGAGCTCAAGGCGAACATCAGCTGGCTCGCCTACTTCGTGGGCGGCGTGAAGAACCTGTTCGCGCCGAAGTTCCGCGGCACGCTGACAGTCACCAGCGCCGACGGCTCGACCCACACCATCAAGAATCTCGATTTCCGCACGGTGATGGCCGGCAACTGCGGCCAGATTCCCATGTTCTCGCTGATGCCGGCGGCATCCTATGACGATGGTCTGCTGGACTTCGAAATCATCGACACCACCGGCGGCATCCTCGGCTGGGCCAACCTGTTCGGCGACGTGGTGCACCAGACGATCATCGGCAAGCCCGAACAGAACCCGCTGTCCACGAACTCGACCATCGAACAGGTTCAGGGCGTCAGTGCCGAAATCACATTGGAAAAGCCGGCCAAAGCGCAGGTGGACGGCGACATGCTACCGGAGACCAAACATATTCGTTTCTCAGTGGATCATCGCGCGCTGATCGTGCGCGTACCCGACGCCTCCGCGCTGGAAAAGACCGCACAGGCCGCTGCCTCAAACGCCACCTCGGATTTCGCCGAAATGACCGGCACGCTCGAGCCGATTCGCTGATCCGCTACGATGCGTGGCCGGTGACTCGGGCGACGTGCATTGCCAGATAGGCGGTTTCGTCGTCGCTGATATCCGTGTCGAGGCGCAGTTCGAGCAGGGAGGCGATGGTTCGCGCGCATCGTAGCGCGGCGGGATAGGACTCACGAATCACCTTCATCACCGGTGCCGGCTCATCCGTCAGTTGCTGGTGCTGGTGGATGCGTACGAACAGGTAACGCAGATGGGTGATGAACCTGCCCACATTCACGGAACTGCGGTCCAACGTGATGCCGTAGCTGTGGTCGATAATGTCAAGCAGTTGCTGGATCACGCCCGTCATCGTATACGTATAGGACAGGTCGCCGGTGGCGAAGCCGGCGTTGACCAGATGCATGGCAAGCGCGATGGCCTCGCCGTCCGGCAGCGTGACGTCGAGCCGCGCATTGAGCGATGCGAGCATCGCACGCCCCTGCGCGTATTCCTGCGGGTACAGGTTGCTCACCTCGCCGAGCAGCGGGTAGGTAATGTCGATGCCGCGCCGCACCCGCTCCACCGCATTCGCCACGTGATCCGACAAGGCCATGACCAGCGTGGTGCTGCCGGTCTCACGCTCCCCCAGTCCGGCTTCCTGCATGGATTCGACGACCACGCGGATGATTTCGGGCGGAATGTCCGCCAGCATCTGCGCCAGATGGTCCGGGTCACGCCCGTCCGACGGCACGAAGGTGCGCACGACTTTCGACTCGTCGACCGTCTGCCCCGGCTTGGCCTGGAACCCCAGTCCACGGCCGGTGAGAATCACCTCACCGCCGTCGCCGCCTTTGGCGAGCACGACGTTGTTGTTGAACACTCGCAGTATTTCCATGGCATCCTTTCGCAACGTCATTGTTCCACATCGATGATCGGGCTGCCGGCTGATACGGTTTTGCAGTCACCGCCGTTGTTGTCGCCGCTACCGTCGCCGATCAACGGCGTGACCACGGTCAGTTCAGCGGCGTTGACCACCGTCACCACCACCACAACGCTGTGCCCGGCCGCCGCGACTTTGCCGAAATCCACGGTGGCCAGTGGCTCTCCCGCCGCGATCCGCTCGCCTTTAGCCACGACCACAGCGAATCCCTCGCCATCCATATCGACGGTGTCAATGCCGATATGAACCAGCACCTCGATGCCGCCATCGGTTTTAATGCCGAAGGCATGGCCGGTTCGGGCCACGGTTTTCAGCATGCCACTGACCGGTGCGAGCACGGCTGTCTCACCGGTCGTCTCCGGCACGACGCCTACGCCCTCCCCCAGCGCGCGGGAGGCGAACACCGGATCGCCAGTCGCTTCCAGATTCACCAGCCGGCCGGCGACCGGCGACAAGATGGCGTTGGAGTCAAGAGCCCGATCGGAGGCGGGCCGCGATGGAGAATCTTCCGCAGACTCCGCATCCGACGATGTCGTGCCAATCCCTCTCACCGCATCCTGCGAGCGTGCGTTCTCGCCCGCCGAGACCATCTGTGCCTCCGTGGCGCGCGACGGCGTGCGGTACCCGAACAACACCGTCAACACCATCGCCATTACAAACGCAACGGCGATGGACAGCGCGTACACCCACATCCGATCGAACACCGGAATCGTCAGCAACGAGGAGAAGGCGAATGCCGTAGTCGTAACGCCCCGGACCATCTGGCCGGATGGCAGCACGGACGGGAACAGCCAGCCGAACACCGCGCTGGTCACTCCGCCGGCCGCGCAGCCGGCGAGCAGCCAGCGGTAGACGCGGCGGTGATGCAGATGGATGCCGTACAGGCTCAGTTCCGAAACGCCACCCAGCAATCCCGCGAGCAACGCCCCCACCGCGGTCTGCCGCATGGCCGAATCCTTGCCGCGTACGGCCAGCACGAGTACGCCGGCGGTGGCACCGAAGCAAGCGAAGTTCCATACACCCATCGGACCTTGGACGAAGTCGTAGCCGAGCGTCTGAATGTTCATCAGTATCAGGGCGTTCAACGGCCAGTGCAGACCGAGCGGCACGAGAAACGGGTAGAGCATCGGGATGATGAGCGCGAACAGGAATGGCACGTGCGCGTTAAGCCATGCTGTGGCCGCTCCCAGCCCGCTGCCGAGCCATATTCCCAGAGGCCCGATAACCAGTATGGTGAGCGCAAAAACGACGACCAGTGAGAGGAATGGCACGAACACCAGCTGTACGCTGTCGGGAATGACGCGCTTCAGCCCGCGGTAGACCACGGCGAGCACGGCGGCCATGAGCAATGGTACGAAGATGTTGCCACTGTAGTCGTTGAGTTGAATCGGTATGCCGAACGCCGACACGGTGCAGGTTTCGGTGCCGAATGTGGCGGTGGCCGAGCATTGAATCTCCCCGGAGAGAGCGCTGGATACGGACGTCCCGGACATTCCGGACATCACGCCAGTAAGCTGCGGGGTCATAAGCGCGGCCATAATCGCACCGCCGAGCCAAGGGTCGACGTCCAGTTTCTTGGCCGCATTGTAAGCGATCATAATCGGCAGAACGGTGAACACACCCTCCCAAATCGCCTTGAGTAGTATCCAACCGGTGGACGTCTCGCCATCAGGCACAATGCCGAGTGCAACGATCACGTTGACGATGGCGATGACCAGCGAGGCACCGAGTAGCACGCCCAGAATCGGGCGGAACGAGTCGGACAGGTAGTCGAAAAACGCGGCAGCCCGGGCACGGGCGGCACTGCCCCACTCGCGGATGGTACGAGGCATGAAGTGACGGGATGTATTGGCTGGGCCGTGACTCTGCTCGGTGTCGGTATCGCGCAATGGTGCGACGTCGTCGGAAAGGTTCGGCGCGGACTGCGTAGGCTGCGTAGGCTGAGTGGATTGCGTTGACTGAGTGGATTGCGTTGACTGAGTGGATTGCGTTGACTGAGTGGATTGCGCGGACTGCGTTGGCCGCGACGCCGCCGATGGTAATTGCGTTGCCGGAGTCAATCGCGCTGCCTGCATCCGAACGATCTGCTCGTACACCGAGGCGACCGCTCCGCCGATGATGACCTGATAACGATTGCCGGTTCGCGGGAATGCGCCGAGGACTCCGGGGATGGATTCGAGACCGTGCTGGCTGACCTGGCCGGCGTCGTCCAGTTCGAAGTGCAGTCGCGTGGCGCAATGGGTCAGGTTGGTGATGTTCGCGGAGCCGCCGACGGCATCAACGATGCACGCCGCAATCACTGCAGGCGTTGCGTTCGATGCGTTCGCCACGGTTCCTCCTTGCTGCCGTATGCCACTGTGTTCCATTATCGGCGCTGGGTGCCCCAAAAGCACGGCAATGCCGGCAAAGCATCGCGAAACGGCAACTATGCGCTACGGTGCTCCGCGATAGCGTTCCGCTATGGTGTTCCGCCGCACCCGTTCTCCGTATTTGCCGCAGCGCCCATTCCGACTTCATTCCACCATGCAGAATCCTGCAATCGTTGTCAAAAATCATCGTTTTTTGCCGCCTATTCGGAGTGTCGCGACCGAGAAAGTCGTATCCTATCTTTCACACACGTTGCGTAGCAGGGTTGTTACTCAAAATGAGGCAAGACCTGGAGTGACGTGGAATTTGCGTATCGTAATATGCGAATTCCACGTTGTTCCAGGTCTTTTTTGTTTTCGGGCGACTTCAGGCAATCGAAGCCTGACCTTGCATGCGGCAGAGGGGCCACGCGGCAGGCGCGGCCCGTCAACGGCGAAAGGACAAGGCAATGACGACGACGGCATCACCCGTATCGAAGCAGACGGCATCCGCGGCACAGGAGACCGGCGCAACCGGTGCAGCGGCCACCGCAATCGAAACCATCGAAACCGGCGTGGCCGGGGTGGCGGACGCGGCCACAAACGCGGCAGCAAACGCAATCGAGGACCTCGAAGCCGCCGAATCACGCGGCTTCTCCACGCGCTTCCCGCTCAACAGCGCATTCATCTTCACCTTCGGCGCGCTCGGCGGCATGCTGTTCGGTTTCGACACCGGCATTATCTCCGGCGCCTCCCCGCTTATCGAATCGGACTTCGGCCTGAGCGTCTCCCAGACCGGCTTCATCACCTCCTCGGTGCTGATCGGCTCGTGCGCAGGCGCGTTGTCGATCGGCGCGCTGTCTGACCGGTTCGGCCGCAAGAAGCTGCTCATCGTCTCCGCGCTGCTGTTCCTGCTCGGCTCAGGCCTGTGCGCCTCCTCCACCGGATTCGCGATGATGGTGTGCGCCCGCATCATCCTGGGCCTCGCGGTCGGCGCGGCTTCTGCCCTGACCCCGGCGTACTTGGCCGAACTGGCGCCGAAGGAGCGTCGCGGCTCGCTGTCCACGCTGTTCCAGCTCATGGTCACCTTCGGCATTCTGCTGGCCTACGCCTCCAACCTCGGATTCCTGAACCACAACCTCTTCGGCATCCGCGACTGGCGCTGGATGCTCGGTTCGGCGCTGGTGCCGGCCGCCTTGTTGCTGCTCGGCGGCCTGTTGCTGCCCGAATCCCCGCGTTATCTGGTGAACAAGGGCGACACCCGCAACGCCTTCAAAGTGCTTACGCTGATTCGCAAGGACGTGGATCAGACCCAGGTGCAGATTGAGCTGGACGAGATCAAGGCCGTGGCCGCACAGGACACCAAGGGTGGTGTGCGCGAACTGTTCCGTATCGCTCGTCCGGCGCTGGTGGCCGCCATCGGTATCATGCTGTTCCAGCAGCTCGTGGGCATCAACTCGGTGATCTACTTCCTGCCGCAGGTGTTCATCAAGGGCTTCGGCTTCCCTGAAGGCGACGCGATCTGGGTGTCGGTGGGCATCGGCGTGGTGAACTTCGTGAGCACCATCGTGGCCACGCTTATCATGGATCGTTTCCCGCGCAAGGGCGTGCTGATCTTCGGTTCCATCGTGATGACCGTTTCGCTCGCAGTGCTCGCCGTGATGAACTTCGTGGGCGACGTGGCCGTGCTGGCCGTGCCGACGATGATTCTCATCGCTTTCTATATCCTCGGCTTTGCGGTCTCGTGGGGCCCGATCGCCTGGGTGCTTATCGGCGAGATCTTCCCGCTGAGCGTGCGCGGCATCGGCTCCTCCTTCGGCTCGGCGGCGAACTGGCTGGGCAACTTCATCGTCTCCCAGTTCTTCCTCGTGCTGCTCGATGCGTTCGGCAACAATGTGGGCGGCCCGTTCGCGATTTTCGGCGTGTTTTCGGCCCTGTCCATCCCGTTCGTGATGCGCTTGGTGCCCGAGACCAACGGCAAGTCGCTGGAGGAAATCGAGGAGGAAATGACCAAGCGCTAGACAACCGGCACACGATTCGCACAAAAGTTGACAACTCTTAACATAATCGTACCCAACGTGGCGAAAAAACGTGGCAGAATAGGGAGCATGGTAGCAAACAATGCGGGTCAGCCCGCCACCCCAGCAGATCTGATCAATGTCGATGAGGTTATCGGCAAATACTATGACCTCGTCCCCGATCCCGAAGTCCCCGAGCAGCGTGTCATCTTCGGCACCTCCGGCCACCGCGGATCGTCCCTGAAGACCTCGTTCAACGAGGCCCACATCATCGCCATCTCCCAGGCCATCGCCGAATACCGCAAGAAGGCCGGCGTCACCGGCCCGCTGTACCTCGGCTCCGACACCCACGCGCTGTCCGGCCCGGCCAAGAAGACCGCCATCGAGGTGCTCGTCGCCAACGGCGTGCACGTACGCGTCGATTCCCGTGACGACTTCGTGCCCACCCCGGTGGTCTCCCAGGCCATCCTGACCCACAACCGTGCGGCCGACGGCACCCAGCGCTTCGAGGGCGAGGGCCTCGCCGACGGCATCGTCGTCACGCCGTCCCACAACCCGCCCACCGACGGTGGCTTCAAGTACGACCCCGTCACCGGCGGCCCGGCTCCGGCCGAGACCACCAATGCCATCGCCGCTCGCGCCAACGAGCTGCTCGGCGACTTCAAGTCCATCAAGCGTGTGCCCTACGAGGAGGCCATCAAGTCCGAGTACGTCGAGGGCTTCGACTTCCGCGAGCACTACGTGGACGACCTGGAGAACGTCATCGACTTCGACGTGATCCGCAACTCCGGCGTGCGTCTGGGCATCGATCCGCTCGGCGGCGCTTCCGTGAACTACTGGCCGCTCATCAACGAGAAGTACGGCCTGAACATCGGCGTGGTGCGTCCTGAGGTCGACCCGACCTGGCGCTTCATGACCATCGACCACGACGGCAAGATCCGCATGGACCCGTCTTCCCCGTACGCCATGAAGGGCCTGGTCGACGAGCTCAACGCCGGCGCTTGGGACAAGTACGATCTGGTCGGCGGCACCGACCCGGACGCCGACCGTCACGGCATCGTCTGCCCGAACTGGGGCGTGATGAACCCGAACCACTACATCGCCGTGTGCGTGGAGTACCTGTTCGGCGGCAACCGTCCGGGCTGGCCTGAGGGCGCAGCCGTGGGCAAGACGCTGGTCTCCTCTTCCCTGATCGACCGCGTGGCCGCATCGATCAACGCGAAGGTCATCGAAGTGCCGGTGGGCTTCAAGTGGTTCGTGGACCCGCTGTTCAGCGGCGAAGTCGCCTTCGGCGGCGAGGAGAGCTCCGGCATGAGCTTCCTGCGCAAGGATGGCCGCGTGTGGACCACCGATAAGGATGGTCTGATCCCCGACCTGCTGGCCGCCGAGATCACTGCCAAGACCGGCAAGAACCCGGCCCAGCTTCACCAGGAGCAGGTCGAGCGCTTCGGCGAGTCTTGGTACAAGCGCGTCGACACCCCGACCACACTGGAGCAGAAGGCCAAGTTCGCGGCACTGTCCGGCGACGACGTGACCGCCTCCACCCTGGCTGGCGAAGACATCACCGCCAAGCTGACCGAGGCACCGGGCAACCACGCCAAGATCGGCGGTCTGAAGGTCACCACCAAGGACAACTGGTTCGCCGCCCGCCCCTCCGGCACCGAGAACATCTACAAGGTGTACGCCGAGTCCTTCGTCTCCCCCGAGGCTCTGGACAAGGTACTCGACGAGGCCACCGTCGTGGTCGACAAGGCCCTGAGCGAGTGAAATCGCTGCGTTAGTCGCGTTCACCGCAACTAATAAGGCTCTGCATTGGATTCATGCAATCCACTGCAGAGCTTTTTTAGCGCATATGCAGTTCGCGACCACTGAAACACGCAGGTCAACGGTTCTCCTCATGCACCGTGACTGCATTTTCTCAACATCACTGCAGGGCAGGACGGCCAGATGACCGCGAAACGTTCGCCTGCCTACCATCATCATTGTGGGGTCACAGCGGCCAGATGACCGCCGAAGCGTTCGGTCGGCTTGCATCATGGTCGAGTTTTAACATCGTTGTGGGACGCCACGACGAATTTGCCCATTCCAGAGTTGCCATCCCACAAAAGCGTGGGACAACAGCTAAGTCAATCGTTTTACATTTTCCCCCATCCCACACACTCAAACTGGAAACCCCGGAAAGACGCCATTCCTGCCACACCCGTCACAGCCATTACCCGAGGGGCCGTGGGACGCCACGCAAAAATCGGCAAAACACGCGTAGCGTCCCACACCCATTGGCGCAAATCCACGCCCAATGCACCGCCCCCCCCCAATCGACCACTATGAGGGCGGGTTCTAGTGATCGTTGCAACACCTGACCTACCGCAAGGAGGGTCAGGTGA
>OLOO01001327.1_pt1 | contig 16904 bp, 15 predicted proteins | sample 1672621 | NCBI WGS metagenome assembly OLOO01 (sample SAMEA3136706, study PRJEB25190) | human gut metagenome | biome: human gut; feature: human-associated habitat; material: faeces | place: Austria | collected 2013 | reverse complement strand
AATGATCGTTTTTCCTTCATACTTTATAATTTCCGGTGATAGATATATGGTTGGAGTAAACATATTGGGATTACTGATAATCTTTATAAAATTTTTTACCATATCTCCTGCTGCATTTTCAGGAACTCCACAAACAGTCCCATCGTCTTCTACTCCAAGGTAAATATCTCCACCAAAACGATTCAGAAAGGAACATACACTTTGATATACATCATTTTCTATTCGGTTGCTGCATCTTTTAAATTCTACTGCTATTGTTTCACCTATCTGCAATATGGTTCTTAATTTTTCTTGATCCATAGTGTGTATTCACCTCTCCTTTATTTTTTATTTGTTGACATAAAATATACCAAATGTTAGTATATTAATAAAGAAAGGTGCTACCGATGACGGTTCGCCTGATGATTAATACGTTATAAAAATAACCGCTTAACTTTCCAGGCTAGGACGGTTATTTTTCTGTCTTGGCATCACGCTTTCCACGCACTAAAACTCCCCGTAGGAAGCAAACCGCCATTCACGTCAATGTGAAGTAACACCTGATGTATATTTTAACAAATAGTTTTATTAGAATCAATATATTTATGTACATCGAATTCTTAAGGTCTCTGGAACCTTATATTTTACATGGATGACCTTAATTGGATCCATCGTGTATATTTACCTCTTTCTTTTTAAGACCAGATAAGCTTAACATATTTTTCTTATACAATTCCCATTCCTTCAAGAATATTTACAGAACATCTAAATGAAACATCTATATCTTCTGCATAACCTATTTCACTGCTAATTATTTTATAAGCTGAAAAAAAACATCCAATTGCATCTGAATAATTCATAACATTTTCATTCATCATTTCAATACCTAATGAAATACTCATTATCAATGAATCTATCTTTTCTATTGATAAATAATCTGCTATTCCTAACATTAACTTGTTATCTTTAACTATATTAGCTTCACGCCAAAGATGTGCTCCATCAAATGATATGATTTCAAACAATTTTTTAATTTTCAATAATTCCATCTCTTGCATTTTCTGTTGTTTCTCAATATTATATTTATCTCTTATTATATTTAAAATTTTTTCAGCTTCATCTAATGAAATTTTTTTGTTATTATAATATCTTCCTGCCCATATCATAAATTCAAATGTAAAGTATTCTTTTACTTGAAATGACCAGTCAAATTCTCTATCATCTATCTTATCATCTAACCATATAATTTTCCCTAAAATTATATTTAATTCTCCTTCAATTTGCTTAAAATAAATTCCTTTTGCTTCATTTAAACGTATTTTTTCTTTTTTCGCATTATTTTTTTCTATATAAAGTGCCATTACCGATGCCGTTAAAGCACTACAGCCAATCCCAGAGCATATATTTAATATCTTGCAATCCCAAATATAATATGGAATCATCATTACAACTGAAATTATACTACTAATAATATAGTTTTTTGTATTATCCATAAATCATTCTCACCTAGAAGTTCTTAAAGTCCCTGGGACCTTATATTTTCTACTTACCGATTTCAAATTTTTTTCAAAATTTCTTTGATTTTGTCTACTCTCTTTTGTGCATCTATCTGTTGCATTAATCTAGTATATATTTCTTCTATTTCTTGATTATAAACCATTAAAGCAATCTGATTTTTATTTTCTCTTTCACACAACTGCATTGCTGCATGCGAAACCTCTTTTATTTCACATACTCTTTTAATTTCTTCTTTCATTTGGATTTCTAAATATCTTCCTTGTTTTTGACACATTTTCAACCAACTGATTACTATATTCATTAACTCTATATTTATATAAAACATTGCATCTTGTGGCATATCATATTTATAAATTAATTTTACCTTGTTATCATATAATGCTAAAAAATCGTTCAACATATCTGGCATAAATCTTGATGTTTCTCCACCAATACGATAATTATATATAATATCCGGAATGATAACTAATCTTTGAGTTAATGGAAGGCATCTTAAAGTCACACTTAAATCTTCACCCATAAACCTTACAATCGCTGGAAAATCTATTGCTTTTGTAATCAACGCTGATTTATATAATTTTGCAGCCAAATTTACTGGATAATCTGTAATTCCAAAACAACTAATATATATTTTTTCTATAATATCTCTATTATTATAAACTTTTGGAGCTTTAATATTAAAACATGGACTTTTATACCTCGAATTTACTTTAATGCCTTTCCAGTATTTTCTCATATTAGCACACACACAGTCCGCATCATACTCCACTGCTGTATTGTAAAGTTTTTCTAATGCATCTGATTCTACTACATCATCTGCATCTGATAAAAATATGTAGTCTGCTTTTTGCGCTTCTTGACTTAATACCCCTGTTTTTCTCGCTTCTACTGCCCCTTTATTTTCTTGATGGATCACATAAATTCTTTCATCTTTTTTAGCCATATCATCACATATTTTCCCACTTTTATCTTTTGATCCATCATTTACAAGAACCAATTTAAAATTTTGAAATGTTTGTTTTTGGAATGATTTTATACACTTTTTAATATATTTTTCTGCATTATACACTGGTATGATAACTGCTATTTTATATTTTTTTGTATACATTTATATTATTATCCTCCATTTATTACAATATTTAAAATCCATATTTTCTATTTAAATGCCTATTTTTTACATCAACTTCTGATATCATTTTACTAACAAATTCCACAAATTCTGTATTATCATATGCATGAGGGTAATCTGGAAAGCTACCAATAATTTTATCAATATTTTCAACATCATCAATAAAAGAAATATAATCCAAATCTTTAATCCAGTCATAACATCCCTTCATTTTTGGACTTTTGCTATTGATCACGATACAATTTGTTCCTGTAATTGCTGCGAATACCATTCCGTGAAGTCTATCTGTAACTACTAATTTAGCTGATTTGAATTCATTAAATTTGCGTTTTAATTCTTCTTCTCTCTTCTCCACGGATACATCATAAGATAAAACCGTATTGGATTCTTTGATATTGTCTCCATAGATATCTACTAATTGCTGTTTTAACTTACCTTCTTGTTCATCAGTTAATGTTCGCTCTACATCATTTCTCATACACCATAGACACCCATCTCTTTCTAAAGTGTCATGGCTTTCATTTAATGTAAATACCATATCTGGAACTAATTCAACACTTTTGTATGCATCTTTCATGATATCGTAAGAAATTCTTTCTCTTGCACATAAATGTAAGTTCCTATGGCTGTTATATATTTTTTTTGAAATTTCAAACTCTTTTTGTCCATAGTCATCATTTCCATAAAAAATACTATTCGGAAACACATAAATTTTAGAATCTGGATTCTGTATGATAATCGCTCGATTCATTTTTTCGATCAATGGCCATAAAATTCCAAGATTTCCTCCACCATTGATTAATATTGTTGCATGATTCAAAATTGACAAATATCCATATTGTTCCAATTCATATAGTTTCTTTCCTGTAATCTCATAATAATTGATTCCTGCTTTCTTTAGCAGAATGCTTTCTGCATAAGCGATCGCATGATCCCCTAAATTTGCATGTTCTGGTGTAAAGATCAAAAAAACTGGATTTTTTGTACTCTTTTTATATTTCTTGATCGGATTAACCAGGTTTATCTTGTAATAAATCTTCCATTTTATATATGATATTGATATGTATATTTTTTTTAATAATTTATTTTCCACACATACTGCATATATCTTCTCTTTTATACTCATTATTTCCCCCTAAATCTTTTTAATAAATTATAACATTTGGTCCAAAATCCAGTTTTTAAATAAAATCTAAAATAATGCTTATCAATAATCAAATTCATCATGTGATATTGATCCTTTTTTATTTTCACATATTGATTATTTTCTAAATTCGGAAATATTTGCTTACTATGCTGATATAGCTGTTTCATCTGTTTTAAATTCATACCAGCCATCAATAATCTAAATGCTGAATAATATAATACATGCAATACGCAATTCCATTCTAATTCTGTGTAAAATTCTTCAAACTTATCATTCTGTTTATAAAATTGAATCACACTATCATATGCTGTAATAATCTCCATCATTCTTTCTGTATTTGTACTATGTGTGATACTGTTTGGCTGTTGCACATAATAATAAAAAACTTCTTTTAAATAACCAATTTTTGTCGCATATGCAGATAATTTTAAGGTTGTTGCCAAGTCTTCATACCATAGCTTTTCAGGAAATTCAATTCCATGCTCTGTATATAAAGTTCTTCTGTATGTTTTTACACAAGATGTTGGTTCAAACAGAAGATATTGCTTTGCGTTTAATGATGTATATTGATCCTGATAATCTTTTACACTGACTCTCTCAATTGTCTGCCCTGATTCTGTCACACGTTCACAATCAAATGCCAATATATCTAAATCTTCTTTCTTTAGATATTCATTTAAAGACGATAACATTTTTGGTGATATGTAATCATCACTATCCAGAAAAATAAGATATTCTCCTACCGCCTCTTTGATTCCTGTATTTCTCGCTCCGCCTAATCCTTTATTTTTCTGGCGGATTATTTTTAATTTTTTTGTTTTCTTTTGATACTCATTTAAAATATCAATCGAATTGTCTGGTGATTCATCATCTACTGCGATGATCTCATAATCATCGAACTCCTGATCTAAAACTGAGTCCAGACAGCATGGTAAATATTTCTCAACATTATATACGGGTACAATAATGGAAAATTTCATTGGTATCTCCTCTCTCGTCACTATTTAAGCAATATGTAATAGCCCTTTGATTTTTTGTAGAACTCTCTGTACTAATTCCAACAATGCTTTAAACTCTGGCATTCGATGCATCATTACAATAAAGATTAAGTTTGGTACTAAGATACAAATGATACCCTTAATGATAATCTGCACAAATAAAGTCATTTTTACCAACTGACAAAGCATATATGTTGAAATCGTTGCAATGATTAGAGAAATAGCAAACCAAGCATATTTCAATATGTACTCTTTAAACTTACGTTTAAATCCATGCTTATAAATAATATATGGTTCATACCATGTATTTGTAAATAATCTTGCAACCGCTGTTGCCACAAAGATTCCTAAAATTCCGTATTGTTTTCCTAAAACAACATCCCCTATTAAGTTTAATACTGCTGTAGAAAGCAATATATACTGACCATATTTGAATAACCCCATTGTACTCTTATAAATTCCTACAATATTTTGCATCCCTAACATATAAAAATTAATAGCTAAAATAATAGATATTGTTTCAGGCATAATATAATTTTTTCCAAAGCAAAATGCGATCGCATCATTTGCAAGTACTATGATTCCTACAAATACCCAGCCATATATCCAAAAATTTGCTAAATTCAAGGTATTAAAAATACTGTATTTCTGTTCTTCATCCCCTACTGCATTCAAATTTCCAACACTCGCTGTAATACTTGTAAAGACTTGCGTTACCAAAGATGTCAGCATATTGATCAATAATGTATAATTGGATACTAATCCAGTTGCGATCAACCCTTTAAAATAAGTGATTACAATATTATCTGTATTATTTACCAGAATTCCACTTAACTTTGTTACTGTTAATGCTTTTATATTTTTAACCAAATCCCAAATCTCTGCTTTTTCAAGTTTTGGTGCTTCTTTATCTGTGATATATGGATAATCTTTCACTGCTTTTCTTGAGATCAACGCATTACTTAAAAATGTAAAAACTACCTGCAATACAAGATAAACAATATAATTATGTGTAAGAACTAATGCTATAATCTGAGCAATATTCTGCACGATTACGACCATATAATTCATCGCAACAACAATATAATTTCTTTGATTCGCCATAAAAATAGAACAGCGATAACTGAAAAAATAGCTGCTAGATGTACTAAACAAAAATAATACATATAAAAAATATATGTTTTCATGAATATTTGGTGGTTCATTAATGATAAATTTTAATACTGGAATTAATGCTAAACCTAAAATTCCTACAACACATCCAATTGCCTTATATGCCGTACCATAAACTCTCATATATGAAGCAATCTTTTTTTCATCTTCCTGTGCAACTGGCTTATACAATGCATAAATCATTGCAGTTCCAATTCCTAGCTCTGTCAATGATAACATTGAAAGGATATTTCCAAATAAGCCATTCACTCCTAAATAGTCTGCACTCAATTGATGTACAAATACAATTCGACAAATAAAACTTAAGATGATATTTAATGCATATCCTCCCATACTTGCCGCTATATTGACAATTGAATATTCTGTCCTTGAACGTTCTGTCATTCTTTTCTCCCAATGATTTTTAATCTATAATGTCACTTATTTCCTTCATTCTTCGTTCTAGTTTAAAAAATTCTGATCTTTTCTTGATATCTTGCTGATACTCGTCAAAATTTTCTTTTGCAAAAACTTCTTCCAACATTCTTTTCAATCCATCCTTTGAATTTTCACAGATCATTCCGCAATCATATTCTCCAAATAATTCCTTCATTCCTGCACAATCTGTAGTGAAAATTGGTTTTTGTAAAATCATCGCTTCTGTTGCAACTGTACTAAAACCTTCTGATCGGGATGAACATATAAATGCATCTGCTGCTTTGATATATGGATATGGATTATTTTGAAATCCCAACAACTTCACATAATCCTCCAAATCATTTTTCTTAATATAATCTTCTAATTTTTCTCTGTCGCTTCCTTCTCCTAAAATTCTGATACAAAATTTAAAGTGGTCTTTTAATTCATTTACTATATGTAATAATCTGTCATATCCTTTCTGATCTACCAAGCGACCTATCGTAACAAAATTTTTGATATTTGATGGATATTCTATATTTTCCATTTTGGCTTTTTGGTTGATTTCTATATCATCTACTGGATTGTACTGTACACTCACTGTATCACTTATATCCATTCGTTTTTCAAATGCTTTTACTACTTCTTCTGAAACACCTAAGATATTATCATATTTTTGATAACATTCTTTTTCTTCTTCTAGACTATGATAAGCAACCTCTGTCCATGGATTTTCCATTAGATCAATATGTACCCAGGCTATCTTTTTACTGTCTTTATTATTTGATCCTGATATGATCTTTGTAGCGTATCCTTCTATAAAGGCCACCTCTACATCATATTTTTCTTTTATAAATCGTTTATAAAAAGTTTCTGGACTATCTTTTTCATATCGACTTAAGTTAATCTTATTTTTTATTTTTGTAATAATCTTTGAAATTTGTCCTGTGCTCTCATCGATTTCACCAAAAATATATTTATATTTTATATTTTCTGGATAATACTTATGATCAATCTTACACTGATTTACAGAATACACTGTAATATCATATTTACTTGGTTCCAAATTGTTTAATAATGTCTGAAATATTTTTTCTGCACCGCCACCGTACATACTATTTATCATAAATAAAACTTTTTTCTTATGCATTTAATATCCCTTCTACCTCTGACATTCTCTTTCTGATTGTAAAATCTTTTGCCCTGATCTTGCAGTGATCTATATATGGGCTGAAATCTGCTTGTTCTAATACGTTATGCAGCATATCATAAATTCCATCTTCTGAATTATCACAGATGATCCCGCACTGATATTCTCCAAATAGTTCTCTCATACCTGAACAATCTGTTGTAAAAATTGGTTTATTTAAAATCAAAGCTTCTGTTGCCACTGTGCTGAATCCTTCTGCTCTTGATGAACATATCAAAGCATCTGCTGCTTGAATATATGGATATGGATTTTCTTGAAATCCTTTTAATTTAAAATAATCCTGCATTTGATTTTCTTTGATATATTGCCCGATATTGTTTTTCCCTTCTCCTTGTCCCAAAATCCAGACTTCAAATTCATATCCTTCTTTATGAAGCTTATAGGCACTAGAAACTAATCTGTCAAACCCTTTTGCTTCCACAAATCTTCCAATTGCAATAAATTTGACTTGCTTCTCATATTGATCGTTGATAGGTTTCTGTGCCAATTTTTCAATTTCTTGTGAATCCACAGGGTTATACTGAATCTTTGTCTTTTTCTTGAATTCATTTCCAAACTTTTCAGCAAATACTTCTTTTACATATTCTGATACAGCAAAAATTGTATCAAATTTGCTATAAATTTTCTTATGTTCCTTAAAATTAGAATAATTGTCATCTGCATGATTATTCTTAATCATATCTGTATGAATCCACGCATATTTTTTTGAATATTTATTTGTTGAATTTGCTACTAATTTTGTTACAAAACCTTCTACAAATGCTATTTCAACATCATATTCATTCTTCACATATTTCTTATAAATTTTTTCACAATCTTCTTTATAAATCTTTTTATAATCCACTTTATACTTCATCTTTGCAATTGGATTGGTTAATTTTTCATATTCTGGAAGCATTGAAATAAGTGTACAATATTTTTCTACTTCTTCTACATAAACCCCTGTTTTTACCACTGTCAAAACAGTAATATCAAATTTTGTTTTATCAATATTTTTTACAATTGTGGTAAGAACTTTTTCAGCTCCGCCACCTGACAGACTCTCAATTACAAATAATACTTTTTTCATAGCTGGTCTCCTATTATACTTTTATTTACAATCTATTAATATATAATTCTTGTATATCTGTCACTAGATTTTCAAGATCAAACCCCTTTTTCTTTATTTTTTGTCTTATTATTTTTTTATCCCACTTTGTATGATTATCCTTTAAAATATCTATTATCCAATCCTCTATATTTCCCAATGATTCTCTATTAACAATTCCTACTCCCATATCCACAGATTCAGGTATTGCATCAGATATAACACAAGGAACTCCTGCTGCCTGTGCTTCAATAATTGATATCCCAAATCCTTCTGTTATTGATGGAAAAACAAAGACATCCATTAATTGCAACAAATCAGCTATATCTGTTTGAACACCTGCAAAAATAACCGATTGATCTAATTGTTTTTGTTCTACAATTTTCTTCACTTTCTTTTGATATTCATTTCCTCTGCCAATGAACAATAGCTTTGCATTCTGACGTTTATCTCTGATCTTATCTAAAATTTCTACTAAAAATTCTTGATTTTTATTTTCTGAAAAACTTCCAACATGTCCTATAACAAAGTCTTCTTGTTTTATTCCAAATTGATTCTTAAATTCTCTCACTTTATTCCCATCAATATTTAGAAACTTCTGAACATCAATTGCATTATTTAAAACTTTAAATTTATCTTCAAAGAACAAATCTTTTCCTGCATCCTCAGAACATGCAAGTCGATCTGTTGCATATTTTCTTATTAATTGCTTTCCTCTATTCATAATGATCTTTTTGATTACTGACCCAGCATACATACCTGACACAGCATGTGAATGTACAATAATTCTCTCTACCCCTGCTTTCGCTGCTGCTTCAGCAATAAATCCACCTTGCCAATCCATATGAGAATGAATACAATTTATTTTTTCATTTTTTAAAAATTTCATCAAATTTTTTTTAAATTTGTATGGACCTAATATACCCAAACTGTCTAAATGATAGATTTTTCCCCCTAATGATTTGATCTCATCATCAAAAAATCCCTTATCTTTGCTAAAAACAAGAAAATCAAATTGAATCTTTGATTTATCAATTTTTCTATATATGTTCATTATTAATGTTTCAGCACCACCTATATTCATAGTTCCAAAACAATGCAACACTCTGATCATTTTAATCACCCATTAATTTATAAATCTTTTCCACTTCTGTCTTATTGCTATAATCTCGTTTTGCACAATTATCAATCAACTGCTGTCTTAATTCTTTATCACGAATCACATTAGCAATTCCTTTTGCACATCCCTCATCATCCATTGGAACAATAATTCCATCAACCTTGTTTTCTAACTGGCTATTTGAAGATGGAAATGCTGTAATTATAACCGGTTTTTTCAATATTTGTGCCTCTAATACCGTTACTGCCTTTCCCTCATATCGTGATGGCTGAATATAAATATCACATTTTTTAATATATGGATACGGATTTGATTTTTTGCCAAGAACACTTACTCTTTCTTCCATACCAAATTCTACTATTTTTTCACAAATTAGTTTTTCATCTCCCCCATATCCTATAATAAACCATTTGAATTTAATTCTTTCTTTTTCTATTTCTTTCGCAATTGCAGGAATATGATCAAAATTTTTAGCATAAGCAAATCTTCCAATGGAACATAAACATATTTCATCTCTCTTAGTTTGCATATCATCTGCACTACCTTCTTCTGACTGATTCTTAATCAATTGTTCTGCATTAACATTCGATATTTCGACAATCTTATCCTTTAATTCTGGAAATACTTTTAAAAATCCTTCTGTACACTTTTCTGATATTGATGCAATAGCATCATATTTTCCCCACATTTCTAATTCAGATTCTTTATCCAAAAGATAATTTGAATAATCTGTATGAATCCATGCTAATTTTACTTTTGCATTTATTTTATCTGCCACATAATAATGTGGTGTTAAAAAACTGATTGCAAGATCATATTCTGTTTCTATTCTTTTTTTTACATGTGGAACTGTATATTTATGACTATATTCCAACATTACAATACTTTCTTTTCCATTTTGTCTTTCTTGTTCATATTTGATAGCTTTCTTTTTTCCCTGATATCTTCCCCATGCAATAGAAAACTGTCCTTTTTTTATTACATTCACAAATGGAACTGCCAACATCGCCATCTGTTTATCCTCTGGCAATAAATTCACTTCTTTAGGAATATATTTTAATAATTCTCCTGTATGACGATACAAGAATAAATCTACTTCATAATTTTTATAATCAATTGAATTTAATATTCCTAATAAACTTCTCTCAGCACCTCCAAGTTCCATACAATGAGATGCAATAAAAATTTTTTTCATATCTACAGCCCTATTCCTATACTTTTTACAAAATGATGGTACAACGGTCCATACCCCAAACTAATATGAGTTTCATAATAATAATAAAACGTATAACACCCCATACACATCAAATACACTAATTTCTCATTTCTCTCATCAAACAAATATTTGATACACCATATTAATAACATTACCATATATACAGAAAAATACATATTAAATCGTGCATAAATCCAAAATCTCGTAGCTAATAATATCGCAATCAAATTGATCACAGAGAAATTAACCACAATATTATAGTATTTTTCTTTTCCCCTTAAAAAATCTTTTCCTAAATAAGACAAAACCACAGGTACTGCCATAACCAATACACGAATCATATTTGCTCCAGCACCTGTTGACATTAATGCTTCTTTATAATTTCCGTATTGTGTTTCTCCTAAAATATTAGCAAGCATTGGACCTGTGATTGGATATGATACGAAAAGGAAAATTCCTGCAAATAATATCCATTTTGTCATATTTCCCCATGCTGGCTTATCTACAACAAAATATAATATCAAAAAGATCAATGCAGATTGATGAATTGTTGAACACAATAGAACAATTGGAATATAAAATTTCCACTGTTTTTTATGAATCATTGGAAAGCAAAAAAATAAAATTGCAGAAGCCAGATATTGTCGAACTCCATTCATTGTTACCAGGTAACATCCTGATGTAATAAATAAAAATACTGCCATCTCTATCATATCTGTATTTTTATAATAAGTTATAAAAATCAAACCAATCGTTACGATTGCCATACATAGTAAAACTTTCTGTGAATCTGGCGAAATAAGCTGTTTTATAAATGCAACAATTGCATAAAAGCCACTATCCTCTTTAATTGTTGGATGTTTTACAAATGATATAAAATTAGCTGGTACTTTTTTAAATAAATTTCTGTATGTCACTGTATCTCCTACATTCTCTCGAAACCCAGACACAAATATCAAAACAGCACAAGCCATCCCCGCAAATAAAGCGTTTGCGCGAAATACTCTCTCACCTTTTACATATTTATATTTTCCACTCATTCTTGCAAACAGACACAAGAAATACGTACTAAATAATGTTATCCACCAGACTGTCATATACTATAACCTCTTTTACTATTAATTCATTTTTTTAACCTGTTGCTTTATATAAAATGTCAATGCGATTCCAAATGGGATTGCTAAGATTGTTAATCCTTTTTCTGGACTTTCTTTTAAAAACCTTTTATTTTTACTAATTATACTGCTTGATACATAATGAATACAATTCATAAACTTTCTTTTGAATGTCTTATCATATTTCATATAAACAGTTCGTAAAAACGCAAATCCCTTCGGATTGTTTAAATACTGTCGGAACATATTAGCACTTGATCCATCTGCTTGGTATTCCACATTGCATAATATTTCATCCATAACAAGCAGTTCATATTCCTGATCACAAAGAAGATATTTATAATTGAGTCCTACATATTTCTCTCCTTCAAACACTGGGTATTCTGGATATTTTATAATGACATCCGTTCGATATACTAATTTTTTATCTCCAGACCCACCTGCTTGATAATAACCAGATAATGTTGTACTTTTTAAATCTTTGGGAAATCTTTTTCCAATGATCTTCCCATTGAAATCTGCATCTAATCCTATGATTCCTGCGTATTTATTACTTCCATATTTTTTCCAGAATGTAATAATCTTCTCTGCTGCATCATCAGCGAGATAATCATCGGAATCAATGCACACATTTAACTCTGTATCGATCAATTGATATGCAGCATTATGTGCAGTATGCATTCCGCCATTTTCTTTGTAATGATAGATAATCTCAAAACCACTGTCTTCCTTTAGCCAGCTTTCAACCAATTCTTTTGTATTATCACTTGATCCATCATCTATGATCAGCCATTTAAACTGCTTACATTTTTGTCTGCATAGACTTTCATAACATCTATGTAAAGTATGTGCTCTGTTGTATGCAGGGGTAAATACTGTTAATATGATCTCATTTTCCATTCGTGTAAAACTCCTCTAACCATCTTGCATTCTTTTCTATGTCAAATCCATGTTCTATGATATCTTCTATTGTATTTTTTCTTTTTGAATATCTGTATTTGGCTATTTCCTGATTCCAAAGACTTGTATTCCCACTAAGAGATACTTTGCTGATCTGATCTGTGATCATAATTTCATCTGTAATCGTATCTGATATCACACATGGAAGTCCTGCTGCCTGTGCTTCCACTAATGTCACTGGAAGTCCTTCAAACAACGATGGAAATAAAAACAGATCCATTGCTTGTAATAATTGCGGAATATCTTCTCTCAAACCAAGAAATTTAACTTTTGTTTCAATTCCATATTCCTTTGCCATCGCCTTAATCTTTTCCTGCAATTCTCCATTTCCAATCAGAACTAAAACGACATCATCATTTGTCTTCGCAAAATCAGCAAAACATTTGACTAAAAACTCATGATTCTTCTGAAGATTAAATCTCCCAACATGCCCAATCACAAATTTATCTTCCACTCCAAGTTCAGCTCTTTTTTGCTTTCTCACTTCTTCATTGTAAATAAACTTCTTTGCATCAATCGCATTATTCATAATCTGAAATTTATGTTTTCCAAACATCCATTTACCAGCTTCTTTTCCACACGCGAATAAATGTGTCGCATATTTGGGAATCTGTTTCTTTGAATAATCTTTGATCAGATATTTCAAATTCTTTTCTTGATTTGTATTATGACTATGTGCGATTCTTACTGGCACCCCATTTTTCTTCGCTGCTTTTAGTGGATATGCACTCAAACAATCTAAGTGAGAATGTACAATCTTATATTCTTTATGTTCCTTAAAGAATTGATCCAAACTTTTCATATAGCTTGGACTAAAAGGATTCAATACTGGCATATGATAAATCTTTCCGCCTAAACTTCTGATTTCATCGTCATAATCTTTCTTTTCATTTTCTGGTCTGTGTGTCAGAAAATCAAACTGAACTTTATTCCTATCTATATTTCGATAATAATTCATAAGCATTGTTTCAAGTCCACCACGGTTCATGTGGGTGACAACTTGTAATACTCTGATTGGTTCTCCCATTTTATTAATTCAACTCCCTAACTATTTTTATAACTTATTAGTTACTATCTAAATAATCCTTCCAAAGTCATCTCAACAACCTTCTCCTTATCAAACCTCTTCTCTATCAGCTTCCGTGACACCTCTCCCATCTGTTTCTTCTGGACATACGATAGTTCAATAAATTCCATCATCTTCTCTTCCAATCCCTTAACATCCTTCACATCCACCAAATACCCATTCTCGCCATCTCTTACAGCTTCCATACACCCATGAATCCTGCTGGTGATCAGTGGTCTTCCCATGGCTCCACATTCTAGCAGTGTATTTGCCATGCCTTCATGATACGATGGTAATACAAAGCAATCGCATTTCTTAATGAATGGTTTGACATCTTCCTGATAGCCATAATAATAAATAATTCCATTTCTAACTAATGACTGAATGCGTTCTTTATAATCGTCTTCCATTGGTCCGACAATATCAAATGATGCTTCTGGATATACTTTCTTGATATTTGTTGCTGCTTTGAACAGTTCTTCCACACCTTTTTCTTTCATCACTCGCCCGATAAATAAGAATCGGATATTTCTTGATTCTTCCGGGTATGATGTCATTGTATACTCATTCAAATCAATTCCTGCTCCTGGAAGTAAACTTGTCTGTGTTTCTTTAATAATTTTGTTTTTTAAAAACACTTGTTCATTGCCTTCGTTTTCGAAAAAAACTGTTCTAGCTTTTTTACATGATATTTTATATAAAAATATAACTAGTTTTTTTATCATGTTTTCATTTTGAAATGCTGTTCCCAATCCCGTAATATTAATTGCATATGTTACCTTATTTAATCTAGAAATGATTCCTCCATATATATTAGGTTTTATAGTATATGTAATTACCAAATCTGGTTTAACTTTTTTTATGATTTTAAAATAATGGCACATTAATTTAAAATCTGTCACAGGGTTAATTCCCCTTCGTTCTATTGGGGTTTCAATATATTTACATCCCATTTCTTCAAGATCCTTAACTTTCATACCTTTTGGTAATGAAATATATACCTGTTTTCCTAGTTGAATTAATTTGGTAATTAAAGCTTTTCTGAATTTATATAATCCAATATCATCATTTGCTAAAATTAATATCTTATTTTTCATATTATCGCTTGTAATTCCTTTAAACTATTTATTATTCTATTCGGCTTAATTCCTTCGTAATAATCACATCTTCCATACACATTTTCTAATCTACAAATCTGTACTGTAGTTATCGGATGAATAGCTCTTATATAAAAATCTTTTTTCGGATTATCACCTACATACATCATTTCTTCATATTCGACATCAAAATATTTCCTTATAATCTCAAAGGATCTTGGATGTGGTTTCCAGAATTCACGCCCAAGATTTTCTGTCAAAATAATTTTATCGAAATCTTTTTTTGCTTCTAATACTTTAATTTTATTTTCTTGAGTTGATATATACCCATCACTTATAATCCCAATTTTCTTATTTTTTTTTCTTAAATACCTCAGAATAGGTTTTACATCTGAATAGTAATCCAATTCTGTCGGAATATGCTCTCGATATATCCGAATCAGATTTTTAATATTCTCCACTGAATAAGTAATCCTATGATACTCAAACCATTGATTAAAAACATTCTTTGTACCTTTTTTAAAAATTTCCCATAATTCTTTGTAAATCACTTCTTGTACAACATTATATTTTTCTGATAAATATCTTGCAACTTCTCTATATCCACTTTTTATATATTCTTTTTCTGCAATTAATGTATCATCTAAATCGAAAATAACTACTTTTATCATATAAAATCTCCATCTCTTGATTCAATGCAATACCACTGTCAAACCTCAAAAAAATCGTTTCTTCTAAACATTTTTGTGAATACTCCATTGATTCTCCATTTAGCAAACGATATAATTTTTCACAAGAATCTTCCCCATACATGATTGACATTGGTGCTCCACCTCCAAATCGAGGATTAATTTCAATATATTTTATTCCTTCCGATGTTTTCATACATTGTACTGTAATATGCCCAATTGGCTTTAATTTTTTTATTAAACGTTTAACATCATTTATAATATCCACATCTTGAACAATCTTTCCCTTTAAAATTTCTCCACTTCTTGTTGCAATTCTCAGCCTTGGAACAATTGATAAAATATTACCATCAAAATCTAAAAATACATCTATCGTATATTCTTCTCCTTCCATGTATTCCTGTACGATTGGATTATCTATATATTCATAAAAAAATTCCAATTCTTTTTGATTATTTACTTTAAATGCGTTAATACTGGAACTTCCATCTAATGGTTTTATAAATACCGGATAACATATATCTCCTTGCTTTATTTCCTGCTCTGTATACTCTTTCGGCACACCAAACCCATTTTTCTCAAAAAAGTTTTGAGTATTCTTTTTATTTCTGCATATTTTTATAACCTCTTTATCAGAAATCAGTACCTTGGCAAATGTATTTTCTTCAATATATTTTTTCTTTTCTGACAAAATTTGTAATTCTGTATCAATTGTCGGAACAATTAGATTTATTTTTTCTTTTTTACATATATCCAATATTTTTTGAACATAATCTTTGCTTCCTATTCTCGGTATTAGATAATACTTATCGGCAAAATAAATTGCTGGTGCTGTATCACTTAAATCAGCTGCCACTATCTTACTACTCACTTTTAATTTTTTTGCTGCATTTTTAAAGCATTGTACCAATTCAACGCGTCTCCCAGCACTCAATATTAAAACATTTATTTCTTTACTCATATAACCCATCCTCATTCTTCTTCCAATAGCATTCCATTCCTAA
>OLOO01001310.1_pt1 | contig 17090 bp, 10 predicted proteins | sample 1672621 | NCBI WGS metagenome assembly OLOO01 (sample SAMEA3136706, study PRJEB25190) | human gut metagenome | biome: human gut; feature: human-associated habitat; material: faeces | place: Austria | collected 2013 | reverse complement strand
TGGAAAATTTCTTTGGAATACTAAAACAAGAAATGTATTACGGAACTACATATTATAGTTTTGATGAATTGAAAAACAAAATTGAAAAGTATATAAAGTATTACAACGAACAAAGAATAAAAGAAAAGCTCGGTTGGATGAGTCCTGTAGAATATAGACTCAACACTTTAGCTGCATAAAAATAGCATAGCAGTATTAAAACTACTATGGCTATAAAAAGTCTAACTTTTGGGGGTCACCTCATATCTGTACTCTTTTTTGAATTAGTTATAAAATTATGAACGAAACCGTGTTTTGATTTGTGTCTAAGTCTAAACCTCCCAAAAAATACTCGCAATATTGCGGCATAAATAACCAAAAGTTTTGCGAGCAAATTGTCGGAATAAAAGAAAAACCTTGTAAACATTACTGCTTACAAGGCTTGTGGTGCCGATGGTGGGGGTCGAACCCACACGATGTTGCCATCACGGGATTTTGAGTCCCGCGCGTCTGCCAATTCCACCACATCGGCAAATTACCCAATTATAATACCACAAATATCTTCTAATGTCAAGACTAAAATCAAGAAATAAGTATTTTTTCTATTCCGCCGATATATTTTTTGAAAAGTCTTGCGATAAAGCCTACAAGAATAGCGGCAACGATAGTTCCTTCACGGACGCCGTCAAGGTGTTTGAACATTATAAACGATAAAATTGCCGCAATTACTGTCATAGACGAATCGAATGCGATTTTGGTTTTACCGAAATCGGTACTGAACACATCGGAAACCGCTCTGACGGTTGCCTCACCCGGTAACATTGCAACGTTTGCGACCATTTCCATAAACACACCGAAACCGAGAATTAAACAGCCTACTATAAGTGATACAACTTTCATAGCATATGTTTCGGGCTGCATAAATCCGAGCAATGACATTGTTAAATCGATAAAGAATGAAAATAATGCGATAATCGGCAGCTGCAACAAGTTTTGAAGTTGAAAATTACGTCTTAAAAGAATTACTTGAAGAATTACAAGAAAAATATTAAAAACCAACGTAAACATTCCGACTGTCGGCGTAAAATCAAGACTTAGAGTGTAGGGGATACTTGTAATCGGTGAAGTACCGAGCCCTGCTTTTGTGATAAAGCTTACGCCGAGTCCGTTGACGAAAAGTCCCGCAAGTAAAAATATGTATCGTTTAATTAATTCTGTTTTGTCTGTCACTGTAATTCCTCCGTATTTGTCATATTATTGCATATTTTAAAAAATGTGTTGATAAACTGCTCCTTTTCACTTTCTGAAATTCCGCTCAAAATCTCATTTTCGACTTTTTCAAAAGTATCATTCACTATTTCTTGAAGCCGTTTGCCCTCATCGGTCAAATACACATATAAAGAACGCTTGTTTCCGTCCTTTGTTTGACGTTTAATAAGCTTTTTTTCTTCCATGCGTGACAGTATGCCGGTAAGCGTTGCCGGCTCGATTTGACACCCTGTGGCGATTGATTTTTGTATGCAACCGTTATGCTTACCTAAATAGTCAAGCACTGAAAGAAGTATTTTTGATTCATCACTGATATTATCAAATGATTTTAGATAGTCGTAAACATAAAGATTTTTAAAATCATCTATCGCGTAATGCTGAAAATTTTTAATTGTATTAAGTGCCTCTTGAGTTGTGATGTATTCGCCTTTGTTTAAATCGTCATCTGAAATAATGCCGAATTCAATTAGTGGAGTTAAATCTCCCTTTTTGTATTGAGCGATGTGGACTTCTCTGTTGTGGCCGTCCCAAGTGATATTTAAAGCAAAGGCTTTTGCAACATCGGAAAGCGGAATATATGTGGAGTCATTGATTATTTGTGGTGCGATTTCAAGAGGGTTTTTATAGCTATATGTGCTACCGTTATATATGATGTCACGCATTGCCTGTGTGTCACCGATTGTTAGATTTAATGTAGTTTCATCTTTTGCGATTGTAACCTTTTGTGCGTCACCGTCCGCCAAAGCGCATGGCACGATTTGGGCGGTAAGAGCAAGTGCGGAAAGCAGGATTATAATTTTTTTCTTCATAACAACATCTCTTTTCCCGTAATTTACAATATTTATAATCGAATTATATCATATCGAACAAATTTATGTCAATGATTTACTGTAAAACAACACAAAAAAATACTGTCCCCTCATTTGAGAGAGGACAGTATTGATTAAATCAAATTAATATACTCTTACTGCACCTGCGTATTGAGAAATACGATATTCTGTATTGATTGAAGAAATCTTAACAACGTCACCTGTTTGAGGAGCATGAATCATATTTCCGTTACCTACATAGATACCAACGTGGTGAATGTTTCCGCCCTTACCGAAGAATACAAGGTCACCCGGTTGTAGGTTGTCACGACTTACATAAGTTCCGTTATTTCTTTGGTCTGCCGCTACACGACTTATGCTGATACCGTTCTTTGCATATACATACTGTACAAGACCACTACAGTCGAAACCTGATGGGGAAGTACCACCCCAAACATACGGAACACCAAGATACTGCATTGCTGTATTTACAATAGCTTGTCCATTTGATGAAGATGATGGAGCCGATTGTGTTTCTTCTGATTGTGAATATGTTGACGGTGCAGTTGTTGCAACGTTGGCTGCGGCTGCGTTTTGCTTGGCAATTTTTTCTGCTCTTTCAGCGGCTGCCTTTGCGTCTGCGATTTCCTGTTGCTTTTGTGCGATTGTGTCTTTTTCTATCCATTCGCCTGTGAATTGAAGGGAAGTATTGATAACGTAACCTTCTTTATAATCATCACCATAGCAAATCTTTATAAAATCATTTTCACCGCTTAGTACATATACATAAGTACCGTCTGAAAGTTCTTCTATAACGTCTGCGTCAGTGCTTGCGGCATTTCTTACTCTAACTGATTCGCCTGAAAGTGTAACTTGAGCAATTCTGTAATTAGTATAACTCTTTTTAGCCTCGTCTGCAAGGTTTTTATCTTGAGTTATTGATTCACTCGGAACATAACCTGTCTTACCGCCGTTATAAGCTATTTTGTACCAACCCTCTGAGCTTTCCATGACTTCAACTTCTGTACATACTTCAACTTGGTCGATAACGTTAGCCTCGTCTGACGGAGTTTCTCTTACGTCAAGCGAACCGTTTGAGATAAGTACATAGCCAAGAGGGTAATAACTCTTTGCCGCAATTTCACTTTCGTCTACTGTATCTTCCACAGGAGCCTCTGTAGGTTCTGTTGAAATCTCGGCAGTGCCTTTAACTGCGTCTGTAATATCCTTTTGAGCGATTGTGATGCTCTGCTCGGCTGCTGCCGCATTTATTCTTTGTTCTCTTTCTGTTTTTGAATTGTTTAAGCCGGATGCTTGTGCTACTGCAAGTGAACTTATCATTGCTACTGCTATTACAGCAATAATTGAATGCTTAAAGTTCTTCATAAAATAAAACCTCCTAATGATTTAAGTATTTCTTAATGATTACTTAAATTGCATTTACATTTCTAATATATTTCTAAAACATTACAAAAAGGATTATACACCACATTAAACCATTTGTCAACACTTTTTTAATCGTATCGTATTCTTTTTGTAATAATTCAGTAACAAAACAGTAGCTTTTGTAACATAAAATGACCGGTAAAATGTTCAATATGTCGCATAAATAGTGCACTTTACAGGTAAAATGATGTAAAAGTGTACAAAATTCAAAAATATCAAAAATTACAGGTTTTCAGCCTTATATTACAGACGGATTACACGCAAAGTGCGGTTTTTCGTAAAAATCGATGCATTTATGTTACAAACACATTACAAAGATTACAAAAGTTACATTGCCGTTGTAAAGAAAACTGCGATTTGATATAATTAAAGCATACAAGGAGTAAGAAATATGGTTGAATATATTAAAATCGCCGTATTCTTTTCGATTGGGGTGTATATTTACGAACGCATAGACATTGCGTTTGCATTAATTTTTCTTTTGTCCCTTATAATGGTATTGACAGTTGTGTCGGTTTTTAAACATAAATTCAATACAAAAATACTTGTTATGATGACGGCGCTTGTTATGGGCACAGTTCTTTGCAATGCCCAAGTAAGCGAAAATGCGCATGATTTGTATAAGTATGAAGGGCGGTATGTGACTGCCGTCGGACGTGTGTGCGAGATACCGCAGGACAGTGAAGAAGATGAAAATGTACGATATGTAATCGATGTGCGTAAAGTAAATAATGAAAAGGTAAGGGATAAAATCCTTCTTACTTCCGATAATAAGCCGGAATACGGTGATACCGTAACTTTCGGCGGATTTATCGACGAACTTCCTGAAAAATTGAATAGAAATGGCTTTGATTATAAGAAATATTATAAAAAATTGGGGATTTTCTTTAAATCATACAGCAGTGAAGTTAAACTTTCGGACGAAGTGATAAAAGATTATTCACCATATGCGATTAACAATTCGTTTAAGAACTCAATTTCAAAATTAATTGACAAGCATTACAAGGGCGATTACAATGCGATAATGAAAGCTGTGCTGATAGGGGATAAAAAAGAATTTTCGGACGATTTTGATAAGATACTTACCAAAACGGGTACGAAAAGATATTTTTATTCTTCGTATCTTCATATAATGCTTTTAATGTCCTTAATAACGCTTGTTTTGGGCATATTCAAAAAGAGGACACGCGATATTTTGACGGTGTTTCTTCTTATTATATATGCTTTCGCAAATGCAAACAATACCGTTTCGGTCAGATTGGCTGTGATGATAGCGGTAATAATATTTACCGAAAGTAAATTCGGACGTAAATATTATCCGGATATAGTCGGTATAACGTTGCTTGCGGTCGGAGCGGCAAACCCGATAATGCTGTTTGACGCAGGATTTGTGATGTCGGTGCTGTCGGCAATTATGATATATTACTTTTACGACTGTGTGCACGGTAAACTTAAATTTATACATATAAAATACATTCGCAGACTTTTTGCGATAGGCATAATTTGTACAATCGGACTTTTGCCTGTTTCGGCGTACTTTTTCGGTGCTGTTTCGATATATTCGATTGTTTTGTCAATAATAATGTTGCCTTGTGTGACGGTGATTATGGTGCTTGCACCGATTTTGCTTGTAATGCTTGCGGTATTCAATACCGCACCGCTGTTTAAACAGGTGGTTGACTGTGTGCTGTTTATACTAAAACTTGTGCCGACAATTTCATATAAACTCGGTCTTGTATCGCATACAGTTGCAAAACCGAATTTGTTATTACTTATTATATACACTCTTGCCGTTGCCTCGGGAGTGAAATATATTAAGAAGAAAAACAGTCAAATGCGTATTGCAATTTTTGTTGCGGCGGCATTGATGACTTCGTATGTAATAGGCGAAGTGATTAGTACAAATAATGTGGAAATTACATTCGTCAATGTCGGTCAAGGTGACGGTGCGGTAATTCAAGCACCGTACCGATTTAATGTGCTTATAGACGGTGGCGGTGGTAATTCGTATTCTGATTACAACCCCGGTGAAAAGGTGTACCTTGATTATCTTGAAACAGAGGGGATAACAAAGGCAGACAGTGCGTTTGTAAGTCATTATCATCAAGACCATGTGCAGGGAATTATAGCGGCAATGGAGAATATAAAGGTAAGAAATTTATTTCTGCCCGATAATATGGAGGGCAGTGAATGGCGTGTGGCACTTGAAAATACCGCAAGGGAAAACGGCACGACAGTGCATTACATTTCACAGGAAACACTTCTTACTTATAATAACGGAATGACAATAAGAATTATTCCTCCGTCAAATAAGACAGGGTTAAGTGATGATGAAAATGATACTTCATATGTGTATTACGTCGAGTATAACGGTTTTTCTGCAACATTTACGGGTGATATGTCAGCATTTGCCGAAAAGAATTTGATTGATGACGGAAAAGCAGGCAAAACGAACTTGTTAAAGGTTGCACATCACGGCTCGAATACCGCAACGTGTGAAGAATGGGTTGAAAAATTAACTCCCGAATATGCGGTTATAAGCGTCGGTGAGAATAATCCATATAATTTGCCGAATGATGATGTACTTGAAAGACTGAAAAATACACAGGTTTTTCGTACTGATTATGACGGCGATATAAAATTTATAATACATAAAAACGGCAGTGCCGAAACTGATATATATAATAGGAGATAAGAATGGCGGAAAAGAAAAACGGAAATTTGTTAAAACTGAAAAAACAGCTTAAAGAGGGTATTTTAGCACCTTTGTATGTGTTTTACGGTGAGGAGGATTACCTGCGTGAAATGTACGTTAATAGGGTAAAAGACTGCGTTCCCGACGGCGGATTCTCCGACTTTAACCACATAAAAATTGAAGGCCGTGACGTTGCGTTTTCGGAATATGACGACGCATGGGAAAGCTTTCCGATGATGACGGATAAAAAGCTGATACACATTAAGGACAGCGGTATTTTTCAGTTGAAAAGCGGAAAAGATGAGGCATCGACAGAAGAAAAAAAGGAATTTTGGACCGAAAAGTTTAAAAGAATATCTGACGATACGGTCGTGATTTTCGATGAAACAGCGGTTGATAAAAGAAGTGCTTTGTATAAGGCGGCGGCAAAGGTAGGAACAGTGGTTGAATTTACTTATTTGAGTGAGGCTGACCTTGTGACGTGGGTTGTCAAGCAATTTCTGAACGCAAAAAAGAAGATTTCAAAAGAAAATGCGTATTACCTTATAACCATATGTGACAGTGGTTTGGCGAGCATTAATAATGAAATTAAAAAGCTGATTGATTTTTGTGATGAAGAAATATATAAAACCGATATTGACAGAGTTGTTGCAAAGTCAATGGAAGTTATCGTTTTTGAACTTACGGACGCGATTATGCTCGGCAATACACAAAAGGCAATGGAAACGCTTGCCGATTTAAAAACGGTCAAAGAAAATGTGTTTACGCTTATATATTTAATGCTTTCGACATTTGAAAAAATGCTCCGTGTAAAATTAATGAACGGTGCGCCGCAAGCTGAGATTGCATCGGAAATAGGCGTTTCGTTGTTTGTTGCAAGAAAATATATAAACAGCGCAAAAGGCTTTTCGGAGGATTCGCTTGTTTGGATGCTAAGGCGAGTTGCGGAGATTGACTTGGCGATAAAAGAAGGACGTGTTGAGGAGTGGAATGCATTGGAACAATATGTTGCGGAATGTATTTACAGAAGTCACAAATAAAATTTATATAAAAAGAGGGAGAAATTATGAAAAAACAACTTATTGCAGTGGTATCTGCGTTGGCAATGACGTTTGCGTCATTACCGTGTGTGAGCATTGCGGCGGAAAATGTGCCGAAACCCGTTTTACAGTACACGTTTGACGGAAACAAACAGCTTGCCGACCAAAACGGCAAGAATGAATTGAAACTGTCGGGCGGTGCAAGTGTAACTGATGACGGTAACAAGGGTAAAGGTCTTTTGCTTGACGGTACGGACGGCTATGCCGAATTGCCGGATAATATTCTGTCAAGCGATATGACGATTACAACGTGGGTGAAGATTAATAAATTCACAACATGGGGCAGAGTTTTCGATTTCGGTACGGACTCAAACCAAAACTTTTTCTTTGCACCGTATAGCGGCGGTGCTTCAAGAATGGAGATAAAAAACGGTGCAACCGTTGATACAATGGATTGCGCGCAGGAAACCGCAAAAGATTGGGTAAACTATGCGATAACAATTAAAGGCGATACCGTTTCATATTACAGAAACGGCAGACTTATAAAGAGTAAGTCGGGTATAAAGGATATATCCGAACTTACAAACACTGCTAATTATATAGGTAAGTCGCACTATGACGGTGACGCATATTTGTCGGCGGTAGTGGACGATTTCAGAGTTTATAACACCGCACTTTCACAGGACGAAATATTAAAAGTTATGGCTGACGGTGAAATAAATGCCGATGTTATGCTTGATTCATATGCGATAGACGATGAACAGATTGTGACAGGCGACAGTATAACTTTACCGCAGGCAGACGGTATTGTGTGGAATGAAACAGATAATCTCGGACTTATAAACACCGAAACAGGTGCGGTTAAGCATAATAAAACCGCCGAAACAGTAACACTTGTGCAGTCATACGGCGGTGTAGACAGAGAGTATACACTGTATGTGACGGGCAGTGAGGAAGAACCTTATTCGATTAATATTGATGCGTCGGACAGGAGTAAGGACGTTTCGGACGATATGTGGGGATTGTTCTTTGAGGATATTAACTCTGCCGCAGACGGCGGACTTTATGCGGAAATGGTGCAAAACCGTTCTTTTGAAAAGAGTGATGAAAAAGAAGGACATTTATATAATTGGGGACTTTATTCAATATATAAAGAGCCTAACAGAGAGGACGGCAAATATTATACCGCCGAAAATATACAGGTTAAAACAGATAAACCGATGAACGAAAATAATCCTACATATATTACCATTCCTAAAGGTGAAATGATTTGTAATGACGGTTTTTATGACGGAACCGAATGGGATTGCGATAAAGGTACATCTTTCAGCGGAATGGAATTTAAAAATGGCGAAAAATATGATTTTTCGGTATATGCACGCGGCGAGGGTGAACTGACGGTGTCGTTGGGAATTGTAATAGATGAGAATAAGGTTAGTTTTGAGGTTGAACCTTTTAATGAAGCTGCTGCCGTTATAAAATGTAATTCAAAAGACGATTGGAAAAAGTATTCTGTTACATTCACTGCTGACGAAGAACTTGAAAGTGACGGCAGCGGAATTATTATTACAAATACAGGCGACAGTGACCTTGATGTAGATATGGTATCGCTTATGCCGGAGGATACATATAAAGGACACGGCTTGCGTAAGGATTTGATGGAACAGCTTGAGGCAATGCACCCTAAATTCTTGCGTTTTCCGGGAGGTTGTGCCGTTGAGGGACAGACAATGGATACGGCTTGGAACTGGAAAGATACAATCGGTGATGTGTCGGAGCGTAAGGAAATGATAAACATATGGAATCCGTCTGCAACAGAGCCGTATATGATGACTTACGGACTTGGTTTTTATGAGTATTTCCAAATGTGCGAGGACTTGGGTATGGAGCCTGTTCCTATTTTGAATTGCGGTATTGCGTGTCAAGTCCGCAGCGGAAGTGCAACGGACGAAGAACACCTTGTTCCTATGGACAAATTACAGCCGTATATTGACGATGCGCTTGACCTTATCGAATTTGCAAACGGTACTGATGAAAGTAATGAATGGGTGCAAAAGCGTATTCAAATGGGACATAAAGAGCCGTTTAATATGAAGTACATAGGTATCGGAAACGAGCAGTACGGCGATATTTACTTTGAAAGATACGAAGAATTTGCAAAGCAGATACACGAAAAATATCCCGATATTAACCTTGTAACAACGTCAGGTACTGCGTCAAGCGGAAGTTCAAATGACCTTGCATGGAATTGGGCGAATGAACATGAGGAGCTTGCCGACCGTATGGACGAGCATTATTATGAAACAGCCGATTGGTTCAGACAGCACGCTTACAGATATGATAATTACAGACGTGACACAAATACAAAGGTATTTTTGGGTGAATATGCGTCAAAGGGTAATGCTTGGTATAACGCACTGTCAGAGGCGGCGTTTATGACAGGTCTTGAAAGAAATGCGGACGTTGTGCGTATGGCGAGCTACGCGCCTATGTTTGCGAAGTACGGCAATACACAGTGGTCGGCGGCGGATATGATTTGGTTTAATAATTCGGATTACGTTCTTACACCGAATTATTACGTTCAGTCACTGTTCTCAAACAATCAAGGCAATTATTCTTTGCCGACAGAGGTTAAACTGAACGGTATCGAAATGGATGACGCACTTCAAGGCGGTGTTGCAGTCGGCAGTTGGGGAACACATAATGAATTTAAAGATATAGAGGTAAAAACTGAAAATTCAACTGTAACTGCTGATAAGTCTGAATGGGAAACAACAAACGGTGACTGGTCTATAGACGATAACGGTGTGATTTCTCAAATGTCGGATAATACGGGTGCGGTATGCTATTATGCAAGTCCTGATATGCGTAACTATACTTTGTCGCTTAAAGCACGCAAATTGAGCGGCGGCGAGGGTTTCCAAATAGGAGTTGCGGCAGATGATGCATTGAATTATTACAGAGTTAATATAGGCGGTTGGGGCAATACAACCGCAAAGGTACAACAAATTGTAAACGGTGTAAGTTCTTCTTCCGGTAACGTTGCAGAACAGTCGTATGTCGGTAACGTGCATATAAATGATAATGAATGGTATGACGTTACGGTTGAAGTGACTGATGATGAAATCAAAGCATATTTGAATGATGAATTTATATGCTCATATAAAAAGCCTAAGGAATACGGTCCTGTGTATTCGTCAAGCGTGTATGATGAGGAAACGGGTGACGTTATCGTTAAGGTTGTCAATACAATGGACAGTAACGTAAATATCGGAATGAATGTATCGGACGAAACGATAACGTCAAATATCGCAAAGACAACTGTTATGTCGGGCGATACAAATTTGGAAAACAGTCTTGATAATAAAAATGCAATCGTACCGAAAGAAATCGAATTAACAAATGCAAGCAATAACTTTACATATAATGCACCTGCTGATTCATTCAGTATTATAAGACTTAAAACAGGAAACGGTGGAAGTAAGGCGTATATTTCGGGATATGAGGACGGCACATTCAGACCTGATAATACAATAACCCGTGCTGAGACGGCGGCAATTATAGCAAGATGTTCGGCTGATTTTGACGAAAATAAGACGTATTCAAGTAATTTTACCGATGTATCGGGTGATGAATGGTATGCGAATTATGTCGGATATGCCGCTGAAAAGGGGTATATTTCGGGTTACGATGGCGGCCCATTTAAGGCTGACATAGATATAACACGCGGAGAATTGGCGGTTATTTTGAGTAAATACGGCTCATTTGACGGAGATGGAATATGTACAGAATTTTCAGATGTGCCAAACGATTATTATGCAACAGGATATATAAAGTCGTTGTATGATGAAAATATCGTAAGCGGATATGAGGACGGCACGTTTAAGCCTGATAATTCAGTAACTCGCGCGGAGGCGGTTACAATGATGAATAAAGTGCTTGGTAATCCGATAGCGGAAAATGCAGAAAATCCGTTCAGTGATGTTTCACCAAATCATTGGGCATATAATCAAATTATGACTGCAGTACAGGGAAAGTAGCGGACTGTCTCATATGGGATAACGTGGGATAACAATAAAATGCCACCCCTCAGTCAACTGTGTTGACAGCTCCCCTCAATGGGAGCCAAAAGCCACTCTTTGAGGAGAGGTGTCACGAAGAGACAGAGAGGTGGCAAAAAAATAAAAGGAGAAACACAATGAAAAGAGAAGATATAAACATACGTGATCCATTCATATTGCCGTATGAGGACAAATATTACCTATACGGCTCACGCGGAAGTGAAGTGTGGGAGGACAACGCGACAGGGCTTGACGTATACGTCAGTGAAGACCTTGAAAATTGGTCTGAACCAAAAGAGATATTTACGCGAACTGCAGATTTTTGGGCGGACAGACATTATTGGGCGCCTGAAGTTTATGCGTACAACGGCGCGTTCTATATGTTTGCGTCATTCAAATCGGCAGACAGATGCCGCGGAACTATGGTATTAAAGGCAGACAAGCCGGACGGCAAATTTACGGTACACAGTGAGGGTACAATTACACCGCCGGATTGGGAATCGCTTGACGGCACGTTATACATAAGCAAAAGCGGTAAGCCGTATATGATTTTCTGCCATGAATGGGTACAGGTAAATGACGGCGAAATGTGTGCGATTGAAATGAGTGCAGATTTAAAAAGAGCAGTCGGTGAACCGATTTTGTTGTTTAAAGCGAGTGAGGCGAGCTGGATTGCCGAGGCACAGAAAAACAAAGGTATATACGTTACGGACGGCCCATTTCCGTACAGATGTGCTGACGGTACGTTACTTTTGCTATGGTCAAGTATGGGCGAAGAAGGATATACAGAGGCTATTGCAGTGTCGGATAACGGCGACATAGACGGTAATTGGGTACAACGTGACGAACTGCTGTTTAAAAAAGACGGCGGACACGGTATGATTTTCAAAACGTTTGATGACAAATTACTGTTATTGTTACATTCGCCGAACAAGCAGCCGCTTGAACGCCCTGCGTATTTTGAACTTGAGGATAAAAACGGAATGTTGTATGTGAAATAGGGGAAAAGTGATGAAAAAAACAATATCTATAATTATAAGTATTGCGATGTGTGCAATGCTTGCGTCCTGCGGCGGTGTGAAGAACGAAGTATCCGATACAGAACAGCTGACGCTCATAGATACAATGAGCCTTGAAGAAAAAGTGGGACAAATTCTGTTTGTGCGTTGCGTTGATGACGAACAAACAGATGATTTAATGAGTATAAAACCGGGCGGAATATTGATGTTCGGACGTGACTTTGAGGGACTTACAAAAGACGAAGTAAAAGAAAAAATACAGAGTTATCAAGATAAAAGCGACATACCGCTTATAATCGGTGCGGACGAGGAGGGAGGAACGGTTGTAAGAGTAAGTTCAAACCCTAATCTTGCACCCGAAAAATTCAAGTCGCCGCAAGAGATTTACAATGAGGGCGGAATGGACGCAGTAGTTGAAAATGCAACGGAAAAATCGGAACTCCTTTTGAGCTTGGGAGTTAATATGAACCTTGCGCCTGTTGCGGACGTTTCGACAAATCCGTCTGATTATATGTATGACAGAAGTCTTGGACAAAATGCGGAAGTTACGGCTGATTTCGTTTCAAAGACGGTAACGGCAATGAATAACGCAGGAATTATGAGCGTATTAAAGCATTTTCCGGGATATGGCGGTGTAGGCGGTGACAGTCATCAAGGCACTGTTTATGACGACAAAACTGCCGAGAGCATACGCGAAAACGATTTGCTTCCGTTTAAAGCCGGAATTGAGGCGGGTGCAAGCTGTGTGCTTGTGGCACATAATACGGTCAATGCACTTGACAGTGAAAACCCCGCGTCACTTTCACCGACAATTCACAATATGCTTAGAGATGAGTGCGGTTTTGACGGTGTTATAATGACAGACGACATTGCTATGGGCGCAGTCGCAGATATGGAGAATGTGTACGTTAAAGCGGTAAATGCGGGTAACGACTTACTTATAACGACCGATTATCAAACAGGTTATAATCAGATTTTAAATGCGGTTAAATGCGGTGAAATCAGTGAAGAGACACTAAACAGTGCAGTAGAGCGAGTGCTTAAGATGAAAGGGCAAATATAAAACAAAGGCTGTCGAAATCGACAGCCTTTTATAATGTCTGTAATTTATCAGCCTTTGATTAGGTTTTCGTAATCGTCCTCAGGCATTGGCTTTGCACAATAGAACCCTTGAATTTTATCGCAATGCATTTCTTTCAACAAATCGTATTGATTTTTTGTTTCAACACCCTCTGCCGTAACCGACATTTGAAGTGTATGTGCAAGCGATATTGCACTCGATACAATAGCTTTTGACTTGTCGTCTGTTTCGAGTTTATCGACAAAACGTTTGTCAAGTTTAACTATGTCGCAAGGCAGAAGATTAAGCATATTAAGTGAAGAATATCCGCTGCCGAAGTCATCAAGCAAAACTTTAATTCCGTGCTTTTTACATTGCTTTGTAAGCGAAATAAGCAAGCTTTCGTTTTCTGCAAGAATACTTTCGGTAAATTCAATTTCAATCAGATTTAGCGGTATTCCGTACTTTTCAACCGTCTTGATATGATCCTCAACAAAGTTTTCGTCCAATAACTGCAAGAGCGATACGTTTACCGATATTGGCGAAACGTCATAGCCCAGATCAAGCCATTTTCTGATTTTGGCACAAGTTTCTTCAAGCACATATTTGTCAAGCTTAATAATATCGCCGTTCTTTTCAAACAGCGGTATAAACATACCCGGTGAAATTATTGTTCCGTCAGGTTTTTGCCAACGTACAAGAGCTTCTGCACCGTCAAATTTGTTTGCGTTAATATTGAATTTAGGTTGGAAATAAACCTTAAATTCTTTGTTTTTAATAGCATCATCAAATCCGTTTTCAATCGTTTTCTGCATCATAATATCATCACGTTGCTTTGAAGAATATATTGCATATTGCGATTGTGAGGACTGCCCTTTCAAATGCTTTTGTGTTGTTCTTGCACGATTAAGCATTGAATTTATATTCATATCTCTGTCGTCCACAAGATAAATTCCGACAGATACCGTCATATTATATATACCGCCTGCCGGACTGTATAATTTAAGCGAGTTAAAGAAATCTGCGCAAGCGTTATCTAACGACTTCGTATTTTCGTATGTGATTAATGCGACAAAGTGGTCGTCAAAAATTCTTGAACACAATTCTTTTTCCTCAAGTCGCTTATAAATGGCAGACCACAAAAATTTTAAAGCTCTGTCGCCTTCGTCATCACCGAAAAAGTCATTGATATATTGGAAATTGTTTATATCAAGGTTAATTAAAGCATAATTTTCATCGGGATTGTCTTTCAGTGTTTTCTCAGCCTCAAAAACAAATTTTGTATATGACATACCGCCTGTAAGACTGTCAACGTAAGCCATTTCCTCAAGCTGTTTTTGACCGGTGGCTTTTGCTTTTATTGCCGTATGCAATAGGTAGAAAAATACGATTAAGCAAAATACGATGAACAGGTAACAGCATATAAGAATTTGAGTTGTGTACTTTGTCACAACGGTTTTCGGCACAACGGTAAGTATGTACCAGTCGTTTATGTTAAGCGGTGTATAATAAATGTATTTTTCAATGCCGTTGAGCATTATTATTCCGTTTGATTTACCTTCTTTTAAATCGGCTTGCATTTGCTGTATGGCACTGTCATTTTTGCTTGACGCTTGACTCATTTCGTCAAACAGATTGTCGAATGTCAATCCGAATGAACCGTCATGAGATGAGCCGACAATTCTTTTTCCGTCACTGTCAATGACGTAAGAATATCCTTCGTTTTCAAATGTAGGAGTTGAAATCGAATCTGCATATCGGGAAGTCAGATATGTAGAGAAAATTACGAATTTATTTTCGCCGTCTATTCTTATGGGCGTAGTGCATACAAGAAATGTAAAATCATTATATGAATCGCAAAAGAATTTAGTTTCTTCGCTGTTAAAAGCCTCTTTTGTATTAGGAAATTGCGATAAGTCGATTTCGACTCCGTTTATGTCGGTAAGCTTGCCGTCAGGCGTTACAATTCCTAAAAGATGCTGTTGATCATCAATTCGGCTATGCTTTAAAAATGTAAGAATATCGTCAAAAGAGGTATAACCCAATTTTTCTATATAAGATGCCGCATTTTCTATGATTTTTGCATCTCTTTCGATTTCAAGACTGAAAATAGTCTGATTTTGATGTGAAATTTCAGAAAGAGTAGAAATCGTTCGTTGATTTGCCGCATAGGTAATATAACCGGCATAGCTGATTATAACAATAGCAATAGTGACAAGCGAGACAATTAGAAGTCCCAAACTTTTTGATATTGTTTTTTTATACATATATTCTGTGCCTCCCCAAAAAGAAAATATGAATAATTATAAGTATAATTATATTATCATAATAGGCAGAAAAATGCAATAATTTCAAATAAACAAACGCATATAAATATGTTTTTTGGGATTTTACACTAATATATATCCGATAATGAGTCGATATTTGTGCTGTCACACATAATCGGGTCACCGAGTATTATTTCGCTTGCATTGTCCTTGTCGGCGGTGATTGTCTTTTCGCCGAGTGAACCGGCGGTAAATGTTTCGCCTATGCTGCCTGTTATTTCATTTTCGTCAAGGGCTTTGAGCGTGTAGGCGGTAAGGTAGCCGAGGTTGGCTGTGTTCCATATGTACAATCTGTCGCACGTTCCGTCTTTTATGTATTCGGATAATTCACTGGGAAAACCGAGTCCTATAAGATTTACATCTTTGCCCGATTCTTTAAGCGCTTTGGCGGCGGAGCTCAAGCCTATTGTCGTAGGAACGATAATAGTTTTAATAGCGTCGTTTTGCAAAAGATATTGTGTTTCCGTGTAAGATTTGGTTGCGTCATCATCGCCGTAAGCTATTTCGATAAGAGGCATATTGCTGTATTTTTCGGGATTTTCGTCCATTTCAAGCTTTAGATAGCGTATCCATTGATTTTGATTCGGTGCACTGCCTGTAGAAGTTAAAATCGCAAAACCGCCTTCACCGTTTGAAACGTCATACGCACTCTTCATAAAATTTCGTCCGAGCACTTCAGGATCGGCTTGTTGAATATGTGTTTTTCGTGAAATTGAATTTACGGGTGAGTCAACCGATATTACTTCAATGCCTGAATTCAGAGCCTCGGTAAGTGCAGGCTCAAGTGCGTCGGCATCGTTGGCGGAAATGGCAATTCCGTCCACGTTATTGTCCATAAGTTCGTTTATAATTTCAATTTGTTTGTCGGCAGTTGCGGAAGTAGGCGCTTTGTATATCGCTTCAATACCTATTTCGTTGCAGGCACTTTCAAAACCCTCAAAAACTTTTTGGCTATACGGATTTTGTATATCTTTTCCGACAAAAGCATAGACGGTTTCATTTGCTGATTTCTCCGAAGGAGAAGGAGTCGATTCGCTCTGCGGAACAGAACACGCAGTAAGCAATGAAATGCTTATCGCCAATATAGAGGGAATTGAAATTAACTTTTTTATATATTTCTTCATAAGTGTTTCCTCCTCTAAGTTATACATTTTATATTAGTAATATTATACACCATAAAAACATAAAAATAAATATAAATATCAGTCAAAAATAACCAAAAAAAATCTTTTTTAAAAAAATAAAAATTTTTTTAAAAAAAGTGTTGACAAAGTAAAAAAGGTCTGCTATAATAGTCAATGTTGTTGGCCGACACAACAGGTCAGCGCAAATGGGAGTTTAGCTCAGCTGGGAGAGCGTCTGCCTTACAAGCAGGATGTCACAGG
>OLOO01001293.1_pt1 | contig 17235 bp, 12 predicted proteins | sample 1672621 | NCBI WGS metagenome assembly OLOO01 (sample SAMEA3136706, study PRJEB25190) | human gut metagenome | biome: human gut; feature: human-associated habitat; material: faeces | place: Austria | collected 2013 | reverse complement strand
CAAGCCGAAGTGATGTGAATATTATTGCAGTTGTGAATCCGCAGACACATCAGATATTATTAGTAACTACTCCACGTGATTACTATGTACCGATTCCGGAGGTTTCAGGTGGTCAGAGAGATAAACTGACTCACGCAGGAATTTACGGAGTAGATGCCTCTATGCGTACGCTGGGTGAATTGTATGAGACAGATATTAATTATTATGCGAGATTGAATTTCACATCTATGATTGACATTGTAGATACACTTGGAGGGATTGATGTATATTCTGAACTTGCATTTACTACGAGTGAAGATTCAGAACATGTAATGGATGTACAGGAAGGATACAATCATTTCAACGGTGAGGAGGCACTTGCATTCTGCCGTGAAAGACAAAACCTTCCGGATGGAGATAATCAGAGAGGTAAAAATCAGCAGGCGGTCATTACTGCAATGCTCAAGAAGTGCCTTTCGCCAGCGATGCTTCTGAAGGCAAATGCGATCATGGAACAGGTGAGTAAAGATGTTGAGACAAATATGACTCAGGAGCAGATTAATGCATTGATCAAGTATCAGTTGAATGATAATGCAGCTTGGACAATTCAGTCTGTGGCAGCGGAAGGAACAAATACAACTGGTACATGTTATTCCAGTGGTGATACAGAACTCTTTATTATGGAGCCGATTGAATCTTCTGTGCAGAATATTATCGACTTGGCAAACATTGTAGAAGAGGGCGGAGTGTTGTCGGAAGGTGAACAATTGAATTAAGAGTGGGTAGAGGAGGCGCAGAAATAGTGAGAAGCTTCTCCTTTTTTAAAGTTGATTGGTAATGATTTCAAAAACATAATGTAGAGAAATATAAAAACTGTATAATTTATGAAAAAAATAAGTACAGACATTGAATAATGGAATAAAATTTGATATTATATAAGTTATGTAAAAAACTTGTAATAATTTGTAACATTGTTAACGGAGAGGATTTCTATGAAAAATATATTCAACCTAAAAACATCAAAATCAAGAATGATATTACTATTTATTGTAGATGTCATTACAATTATAGTGAATTCTTACCTGGCATTGATTGTTAGATATAAAATGGATGGGAACACTGTTCCTGTGGAAGATTTAACAAGTGTTAATACGTATTTGTTGATTAATATAGTTACTACAATGATCATCTTTCTTTTATTGAATTTATATAATAGAGTTTGGTCATATGCAAGTCTTTATGAGGCGTTACTTGTTTGTGCAGCGGCAATTTTATCAACTGCATTTCAGGCATTTGGAATGAGTCTGCTTTATCTGACAGTGCCAAGAAGTTTTCATTTGTTCTATTTCTTTTTCTTGACAATGACAACTTTGATTACAAGATTTTCTTATCGTATTTTGCATGCTCTTCAAAGAGGTATCTCAAAGAACACAAACCGTCCGATAAATACAATGGTGATTGGGGCAGGCGAAGCCGGTAATATAATAATTACCGAGATGAAAACAAGCAAGCATTTAAACAGAAATGTTGTATGTGTAATTGATGATAATCCATCAAAAATCGGGAAATATATTCGCGGAGTACGCATTGTCGGAGACCGTACGAAAATTAAAGAGGCTGCGAAAAAATATGATGTAGATGAGATCATACTTGCGATTCCATCTGCCGATAATAAAGACACCAGAGATATCCTGCGTATTTGTAATGAAACAACTTGTAAGCTGAAGGTACTGCCAGGCGTGTATCAGCTGATCAATGATGAGGTAAGTGTCTCAAAATTAAGAGAAGTTTCTATTGAGGATTTGCTGGGAAGAGATACTGTGAAGATTGATATTGACAGTATTGCCGGATATGTGAGAGGCAAGAGCGTTCTTGTAACGGGAGGTGGTGGCTCTATCGGAAGCGAGCTCTGCCGACAGATTGCTGCACATAATCCGAGAATGCTTATTATTTTTGATATATATGAAAATAATGCATATGATATACAGCAGGAATTAAAAAAGAAATATCCAAAACTTAGATTAGAAGTGCTTATTGGTTCAGTTCGTAATACAAAGAGAATTGAAAGTGTGATGGATCTTTATCGACCAGATGTAGTGTATCATGCAGCTGCACATAAGCATGTTCCACTGATGGAAGACAGCCCGAACGAAGCAATAAAAAATAATGTTTTCGGAACCTATAAAACAGCAAGAGCTGCAGATAAGTATGGTGTTAAAAAGTTTGTACTGATTTCTACAGATAAAGCAGTTAATCCGACGAACATTATGGGGGCGTCCAAGAGATTATGTGAGATGATCATTCAGACATTCAGCAGATATTCCAGGACAGAATTTGTTGCTGTGCGTTTTGGAAATGTGCTTGGAAGTAATGGTAGTGTTATTCCATTGTTTAAGAAACAGATGGCAGCCGGAGGTCCTGTGACAGTTACACATCCGGATATTATCCGTTTCTTTATGACAATTCCGGAAGCTGTATCATTGGTAATGCAGGCAGGCGCATTGGCTCATGGAGGAGAAATCTTCGTGCTTGATATGGGTGAACCAGTTAAAATTGCTGATCTTGCCAAGAATTTAATTCGTTTGTCAGGTTATACTCTTGGTGTGGACATGAATATTGAATATACAGGACTTCGGCCAGGAGAAAAATTGTATGAGGAGATTCTTACAAAAGAGGAAGGCTTACAGAAGACAGCAAATAATCTGATTTATGTGGGACAACCGTTAGAATTTGATGAAGTACATTTCTTAAGCGAGTTGAAAAAACTTGAAATTGCTGCATCAGAGGAATCAAGGGATGTGAAAAAAATCGTATCTGGAATTGTTTCGACGTATCATATCAGAGAAGAAGATAAAGAACGTGATGAAGAGATGTATGAAGAATTATTAAGTCTTGGAAAAGCGAGTCATGAAGAACCAGTTGTGGAGGATAGATAGATGGAAAATAGACATATAGCATTTTCACCACCGGATATTACGGAGGAAGAGATTGCAGAGGTTGCAGATACTTTAAGAAGTGGATGGATAACTACAGGACCTAAGACAAAGAAATTCGAAAACGAAATAGCAGCATTTTGCCATACGAGTAAGGCGGTTTGCCTTAACTCAGCTACAGCATGTGCAGAGATGAGTTTACGTGTTCTTGGAATTGGTCCGGGGGATGAAGTGATTACAAGTGCGTATACGTATACTGCATCAGCAAGTGTTGCAGTACATGTAGGTGCAACGCTTGTATTAGTAGATACTCAGCCGGATTCTTATGAGATGGATTATGAAAAGCTGGAATCTGCAATTACAGAGAAAACAAAGGCAATCATTCCGGTTGATCTTGGAGGGGTGATTTGTGATTACGACAAGATATACGACATTGTAGAAAAGAAAAAGTCATTATTCCGTCCGAGCACAGAGATACAGAAAAAGATGGGAAGAATAGCGGTAGTAGCCGACGGTGCGCATGCATTTGGTGCTACAAAAAATGGAAAGCATAGTGGAGAAATTGCAGATTTCACAAGCTTTTCTTTTCATGCAGTAAAGAATCTTACAACAGCAGAAGGCGGAGCAGCAGTCTGGAGAGATATTGACGGAATAAATAATGAAGAAATTTACAAACAGTTTATGCTTCTTTCTCTACATGGTCAGTCTAAAGATGCTTTGGCTAAGACACAGCTGGGAGCGTGGGAGTATGATATCATTGCGCCATATTATAAATGTAATATGACAGATATTATGGCATCTCTTGGATTAGTGCAGTTGAGACGTTACCCAGGGCTTTTAAAAAGAAGAAGAGAAATAATCGAAAGATATAATGAGGCTTTCAGAGAAGAAAACGTTACTGTGCTTGAGCATTATACAGATACAAGTCAGTCCAGTGGTCATTTATATCTTGTGAGAGTGAACGGAAAGACAAGAGAAGAATGTAACGAGATTATCGAAAAAATGGCAGAAAAAGGAATTGCAACGAATGTTCATTATAAACCGTTGCCACTTTTAACAGCATACAAAAATCTTGGATTTGATATCAAGGATTATCCAAATGCATATCATATGTTTGAGAATGAGATTACGTTGCCTCTTCATACAAAGCTGTCAGACGAAGATGTTAAATATGTCATTGAATCATTTAAAGAGTGCTTATAAGGGTAAATTTTATGAAAGAATGGAACGAATTGCCAAAAGCAATGCGAAATGAAAAAGTGAAATATTATTATGATATTTTGCAAAAACATCAAAAAGAACTGAAAATAAAAAGAGCGTTTGACATTATTTGCGCTGCAATAATGATAGTTATTTTATCACCAATTCTTATTGCATTGAGTATTATGATTAAACTGGATTCTAAAGGACCTGTTTTGTTTAAACAGGTCCGTGTGACAACTTATGGAAGAAAGTTTAAAATCTGGAAATTCAGAACAATGGTTGATCATGCAGATAAACTTGGTACTCAGGTGACTACAAAAGGGGATGCGCGGATCACCAGAATGGGACATCTACTTAGGAAAGTACGCTTAGATGAGCTTCCGCAGTTATTTAATGTCTTAAAAGGAGATATGACTTTTGTCGGCACAAGACCAGAGGTACCGAAGTATGTAGCTCATTATACGGAAGAAATGATGGCAACATTCTTACTTCCAGCTGGAGTTACATCTCGTACAAGCATCGAGTATAAAGATGAAGAGAAGCTTCTTGAGAATGCAGAAAATGCGGATGAAGTATATATAAATGAAGTTTTACCAGCGAAGATGGTATATAATTTAAGAGAAATTGAAAAGTTTAGTTTTTTAAGAGATATATGTACTATGGTGAAAACACTAGTTGCTGTAATAAAGTAATTTAATAGGGGAATAGAGGATGATAGTATCACTTTGTGTTGTTGCATATAATGAAGAAAAAGTTTTGAATAAACTTCTTGAAGATATTAAATCACAGGATTATGATCATACAAAGATGGAAATTGTGCTGATAGATAGTATGTCTACGGACAGTACAAAAGAAATTATGAATGATTTTCAGCAACAGGAAAAAGATTTTAAAAAGATTCAGGTCTTGGATAATCCAGGTAAAAAACAGGCTGCCGGATGGAATGTCGCAATAAATAATTTCTCAGGTGATGTTATGATTCGTGTAGATGCACATGCATCAATTCCACGTGAATTTGTGAGAAAAAATGTAGAAATCCTGGAAACTGGAGAAATGGTTTCCGGGGGACCGAGACCAAATATAATTGATGAAAGTACACCGTGGAAAGAAACACTTCTTTTGGCAGAACAGTCAATGTTTGGAAGCAGTATGGCTTCTTATAGACGTAGTCAAAAAAAGCAATATGTTAAATCGCTTTTTCATGGAGCATATCGCAGAGAAGTTCTGGAGAAAGTTGGTGGGTTCGATGAACAGTTGGGGAGAACTGAAGATAATGAATTTCATTATAGAATCCGTAAAGCAGGATATAAAATTTGCTATTCTCCGGGAATTATATCTTATCAGCATGCCCGAAGTACACTTTCAGGAATGTTAAAACAAAAATATGGAAATGGATATTGGGTTGCGTTGACATTAAAGGCATGTCCGGAATGTCTGGCAGTGTATCATTTTGTTCCATTTGCATTTGTTGGAGGTATTATAATAACTTCTGCACTTGCAGTTGGTCATCATACTTTTCTTGCCAAGTTGATGTGGGGAGCCTATAGCTGTCTTGCGGTTATTATGTCCTTTATGGCGGTAAAGGGAAAGAAAAAAAAGTATTGGCAGGAATTATTACTTCCGATATTATTCTTCCTGTTGCATGTGAGCTATGGAATTGGAAGTCTGGTAGGTTTCTTAAAACTTCCATTTTGGGAATACAAATGTAAATGAATATTTAATAACGAGGAAAGCTGATTTTTAGGTTTATAAAATGAAAGTGAGATAAAAATGAAAATATGGAAAAAAATTTTTGCAATGGTAATAGGAAGCGCAGTAATGGTTACAGTAGTAGGCTGTGGTTCTAATTTGATGTCAACACATGAAAAAGCAGAAATTCCAGAGACAAAATATAAACAGGCAGGATATGCAGTTGACGGTCAAGTTGAAGAAGATGGAACTGTGAAGATTACGTATGCATTAATTGGAGTAAAAGACAAAAAGATTACTTATCTTTATTTAGATCAGATTGAACAAAATCCAAGTAAAGACAGAACGCGTTTTACAAATAAGGAATTAGGATCAGCCTATGGATTAGGATATAAAAGTGATCACGGGGAATGGAACGAACAGGTGGATGCGTTGGAAAACTACATCGTTGGAAATAAAATGACAATTGATGAAGTGAACGAGATCGCAACAGAAAAAACGGATAGTACACATTTAAATGTTCCCCAAAAAGGATCTGATCTTGAAGCAGGATGTAATCTTGATATTTCAGAATTCTTAACTGTTATTAATAAAGCATATAGTAATCTTGAAAACACAAAGGCAACAAGATTAGCAATAGGAGATTATATCCAAATAAATAATAATTCAGGAAACATCACAGTAACGCTGGGATTTGTTGGAACAGATTATAGATTTAAAATTTGTTACTCTCATTTGGAAACATATTCTGTTACATTAAATTCTGATGCAGATGTTGTTTCCTTAAAAGAGAAATCAGCATCGGATGAGTCACTTCAGACAATGGCTAATGGAGAAAAAACATTTGAGGAATATATAGAAGGATTAAACATGGTTGAAGCTTATGGTGTAGAGACTTATGATCCGGGAGATGGAATTAGTACTGCACTTCCTAAAAAAGATACAGATTTAGCAGCAGTATGTGATATTGATTTATCGAGATATATTTCTGTTTTGACGGAGTGTGCTGGCAGATTATAAGCGGGAGAAATAACAGATGAAGAAATTCGTTTCAAAGTTTACGGGAAAGGAAATTGCTTCCTATATTATTTTTATTTTATTGTCCATATTAGGAATTTTTTTCTTCCAGTATTTTATGCAGAATCAAAAGTATAATGCAATGGCAATTGTTCTGTTAATTGTATGGGGCGGAAACTTGTTGGTTGGGGCTTTGAACTTCGAACGGCGTGTTATAGTGTTTTTATTTGATGCATGCATATTTTTATTTTTGCTTACCAGAGTATTGATTCCTGTAGTTAAAGACTGGAGCTGGTGGGAGACTTATAGTGTAGAGGCCAATTGTTTCGCTACATGTGCAATTCTTTTGTCTATTATTTCAATTGGAGCAGGAGCATTGCTGGTAGAGATTTTAGAAAAAATCAATATTGGTAAGAATAGGAAAAAATCTAAAAAAATAAATAGAAAAAAGATTAATAAACAGCTTTTAATCAAGAGTGTTCGTGTGATTCTGGCTGTATGTATGATTTGTTACTTTATTCAGGAAACAGATAAACTCCTTTTTATGCGGGGAAAAGAATATGAAGAGTTTTTCACATTATATCACTCAGACCTCCCTTTTTGGATTTATTTTCCAGCAGGATGTATGAATTATTTTCTGTGCATTTTACTGGCATTAAAACCATCAAAAAAAGAATCATTTATCTGGCTTTTTATTTATATAGTATCTGCTATTCCAATGTTGAAAATTGGACTTCGTAATCCTATTATTTTAAATTGTATTTTTGCATTCGTTTATTATGTATTAAGGGATATGATTGAAAAAAATCCTGAAAAAAAATGGATTGGCAAGAAAGAAAAAATAATTATCATATGTGCAATTCCTGTAATGGTTTTGTCAATGGGGGCGTTTAATTACTTACGTGCTGGTGAAAGCGTAAATATGTCAATTCCAGATTTAGTCGTTGATTTTGCGTACAAGCAGGGAACAACGTATGATACTGTTTTACAGGGATATACTTATAAAGACCAACTGCCTATGAAAAATCAAAAGACCTATACATTAGGAGCTTTGACGGATGAGTTTTTTTATAACACATTAGGAAAGGAACTTTTTAAACTGGATGATATAGGAGAAGGAAACTGTTTACGTCAAGTGTATAATGGACATACTTTTTCACATTCTATATCATATGTGGTGTTTGGAAGCGATTATCTTGCAGGAAATGGACGAGGCTCATCATATATAATTGAAAATTATGTAGACTGGGGGTATCCAGGGGTAATCCTGTTTAGTATTTTCCTTGGAGTTGTCTGCGGTATCATTCCTATATTTTTCAGAAAAAACTGGCTGCTTGCAACGATTGGACTAAATATGATTATAAGTATTTTCTTTACACCAAGAGCAGAGTCAACAGCATTTATTACGTTTTTAATATCTTATAAGTTCTGGATGTGTGTTGTAGGGTGTATTGTTTTATATAGTGTAATTAACTTTTGGATTAATAAGAAAAAGATAAAGGATAAATAGGTGTAATGGGATTTACAAGTGTAGTTTTTCTGTTTTTATTTGCTCCAATAAGTGTTATAGCATATTATGCGATGTGTTTATTGGAAAAAATTACAGTATTTAAAAAATTAAGAGTAAGAGATCTTGTATTAGTGTGTATAAGTATTGCCTTTTATGGCTGGGCAGGTCTGGATGGCATAATATTTATATGCATATATGTAGTAATGGTATATATAATTGGACAGGTAATAACAATTACACGAACCAAGAAGAGCAATAAGTTACTTTTACTTGGAATCTTAATACTGGTTGGGATTTTATACTATTATAAATATACTGGTTTTACAGTTCAAATAGTAAACAGACTTTTTACAAAAGAATGGGATTGGCAGATGTCATGGATACCGTTGGGAATTTCTTTTATAACTTTTTCTGCGATATCTTACGTTGTAGATGTTTATAGAAATGATGCGAAACCTGGAAATCTATTGGATGTTGCATTTTATTTAACATTTTTTCCAAAAGTGGTTTCGGGACCGATTGTTTTGTGGAAAGATTTTAGTCCGAAGATCAAATGCAGAGAGATAAATGTTAATAATTTCTTTAACGGGTTAAATAGAATAATGATAGGATTTGCTAAAAAACTTATTTTGGCAGATTATTTTGGAAGTGTTGTATCATCGATACAAGGACAGGTTGCATATGGCATAGATATACCTACGGCATGGGGATGTGCATTACTATATACTTTACAGCTTTATTATGATTTTGCCGGGTATTCTGATATTGCAATTGGTTTAGCTGGTATTTTTGGAATAGAACTGGAAGACAACTTCCGTTTTCCGTATACAGCAACATCAATTACCGATTTTTGGAGAAAGTGGCATATTTCTTTAGGAACGTGGTTTAAAGAATATGTATATATTCCATTAGGTGGAAATCGAAAAGGAAGAATTCGGACACTGGTTAATTTAGGAATTGTTTTCTTCATAACAGGTGTATGGCATGGAGCAGGTGGAAATTACATTTTTTGGGGAGCTTTACATGGTATATGTCGTATTTTTGAAAAATGTGTGGAAAAGAAAGAATGGTATAGAAAAATTCCCAATATAGTAAAATGGTTATGTACCATGCTGATTGTGATGATTGGATGGGAAGCATTCCAATTTTCAGGACTGACAGAGTTGTTTAACTACTATAAGATTATGTTTGGATTTACAAAATTTAACACAAATGATATATTTTATCAATTTTCATATTTCTTTGATAAAAAGGTAATTATATTGTGTGTAGTGGGAGTTATAGGTGCAACATTATTTAGTGCAAGTAAATTAAAGAAAATTGTTTACCGTGTCCAACAAAATAATGTTGGCTTAATTGTACAGGAAGTTGTTTTGTTTGGACTTATGATTGTCTCTGTAATATGTATGATAAATTCTACCTATAGTCCATTTATTTACTTTAGGTATTAGAGGTTTAATTCTATGAAAAAAATTAAAATTGGAACGATAATTATTTTTATTGTACTATTGTTTATTCCTATTCTGAAATTTAACTGGAAAGAAAATGTTGTTTCAGAAATTGATAATAGAACATTAACAAATAATCCATTAGGTCCTAATTACCAACCAGAAAATGATGATGATGATTTAACAGATGCATTAGATAATTATTTACAGGATAGGATAGGATTCCGCGATCAGATGATTTATTTATATACAGTGGCTAATGATAAATTATTTGATAAAATGGTTCATCCAACATACACATATGGTAAAGATGGATATGTATTCTTTAATGCAGAGAGACAACCTGAGTTTAATGAGTATCATGCTACATTCATTGATATGATTGAAAAAATACAGGATTATTGTGAGGCTAGAAATGTTCCGTTCTTATTTGTGTTTGAGCCTGCTAAAATCTCAGTACTCCAAGATGAATTACAAGAAGGAATAAATTATAATAATGACTGGGTTCAGGATTTTATGAAAGAACTGGATCGGAGAGATATTAATTATGTTGATAATACATCTCTGTTGAAAGAAAAGATGGAAGAGGGAGAAAATGTCTTCAATAAAAAATATAATGCGGGACATTGGAATGATCTTGGAGCTTTCTATGGTGTTAATAATGTGTTAGATGCGTTGAAAGCATGGTATCCTACCATTCATATTAATCAGAAAGATGAATTTGATATTACAGAGAGATTGAATACATCGCTGATGGTTTCAGAATTTCCTATTCATGAATATGAGCCTGTATTTACGCCAAAAGCAAAAGTAGATGATATAACGGATCGGTATGCAAAAGATATTGTTTTGAATGAACAGTTTCCTCATTTCCAATATGTGATTAATGAAAAAAGAAAGGAAGAGGGGGCACCGAAAGCTTTAGTATTCCAGGGCAGTTATATGAATGAAATGGGATATAAATTTCTCGAAAACAGTTTGGGAGAGTATATTGCAGTCCATGATTATCAAAATATAATAAATTTTGATTATTATTATAATATTTTTCAACCGGATTGTGTCGTTTTTGAAGTTGCGGAATATACAGTAAATGAGGACTATTTCAGCCAGGAAAATATGGAAACGATGGTTTTGAATCCAAAAGAAGAGAACCTGGAAGAAAATGCGGAAATAATCCCAGAAGAATTAAACAAATCCAATATTTCAGTAGAAAAAAAGGGAAGTTTATATAATATAGAAGTACAGAAATTGGATAAAGATGCAGAGTATGTCTATATAAAAATTAATGATAATATATATGACATGAAGAAAGATGAGAATGGGAAAAAATTCAATGTGACGATTGATGCGGAAAATTATGATGAAAATAATATTGAATTCATTACGTATAAGTCAGGAACTATGAAAAAGTATTTATTAAGTTAGAAAAATATTATTTTTATTATTGATGTGGTTATGTGTTTGGAGAATGGGAGAGTAATGTGACAAAACAAAGTAGAAAAAAAATAATTTCATTAATTTTAGGAATTATATTTGCATTCGGTATATTAATTGGACATGCGTTTAATTTAGAAGGGTCTTTTAGATGTTATTTTAATTCTACAAATACAATGATAAAAACTGTAATTGTGCTAGGAGGAATGAGTAGTCTTTTTGCTGTGCTTTTGTATAAAGTTTATTCATTCGATTTTTGGGAGAATGGCGTCAGGGAACGTAATAAGACAAGTAAAGTTAATATATTTATTTTTGATAAGCACCCATGGGGGATACCATTTGTTATTTTAATAGTGTGTTGGTTGCCATATATAGTATATCTTTTCCCAGGAACAATTTCGTGGGATGGTCTTGAAGCATTGTGTGGTGCGTTTCGCTATATGACATGGACAAACCATCATCCTGCTATATCATCATGGCTTATGAAAATCGCAATTAGTGCAGGAAGAAAGATTGGAAATGAAACATATGGTTTTTTCTTATACAATATAATTCAGATTATATTACAAGCTGCTGTTTTTGCTGAGGTTTTTAGTTTGTTAAAACGGAAAAACGTGTGTTATCTAATTCGTTGGATTACACTAATATGGTATGCTTTTTTTACAGTCTGGCCAACAAATGGATATGCGATGAACAAGGATACAATGTATTATATCATGTTTACGTTATATATTCTTTTGACAATTAATTTTATAGATCGATACAAACAAAATCAAGTTACATGGAAAAACATTCTTATATATATAATTGGAATGATCCTGTTATGCATATTTCGAAATAACGGAATCTATGTTGTATTGTTGACAATTCCCTGTTTGTTGATAGCAACAGGAAGAAAACACTGGAAAGTGATTGTAATACTATTATTTAGTATGCTATTATATAATATAGCGTATAATCATGTTTTCCTTCCAATGATGAATATTAAACCGGGAAGCGAAAGAGAAATGTTTTCGGTTCCTTTTCAGCAGACAGCTAGGTATGTAAAAGAACATTCGGAAGAAATAACTACAGAGGAAGCTGAAGCGATAAGGGGAATACTGGATTTTGATCATTTGGCTGAATTATATAATCCTGAGATATCAGATGCAGTGAAGTGGACTTATAAAGATAAAGCAGATAATAGTGCAAAACTTGCATATATAAAGACTTGGATCAAGCAATTTATAAAACATCCTTTGACATATTTTGAAGCTACATTTAATAATACATACAGATATTTTGATCCATTACAAGAAGAATATTCCGGGGGAACAGGAGGGGCTTATGAGATTTCAGGCCCTGATTTTTACCGTGAGAATTTTACATTCAGTCAAAATACTATATTTGCAACGGAACGAAAAGGACTACAAAAGGCTGCGGAAACCATAAAAGGAATCCCTATTATAGGAATAATATATGGTACGGGTATATATACTTGGATTCTTTTAGTTTTAACTGGTGGTATAGTAGCTGAAAGACAATATGATAAATTTGTAATATTAATTCCTTTGTTACTTTCTTTATTGATATGCATAGTTTCTCCTGTTAATGGTTGTATGAGATATATGTTGCCTATTATGTCTACATTGCCACTTACAATAGGAATTGTTAGTGGCAAAGAAAAGAGTGAGCAGTCAAAAGAATAGGACAATTAAAAAATGATATTACGTGTAGTAATTCTTAAATCAATTGAATAGTAGATTTTCATATGAATCAATATTTCTAATAGGAAAAGAGGAAAATCGATATGAAAAGTAGTAAGATGACTGTACTCATAGGAGTTATATCTGTTGTGATAATAATAGGTTCTGGTTGCGAAAATAATATTTCACCAGATAATACGAAAGTAACTCAAACAGAACAGGATATTGCTAAAGATAATCGACAGACAACAAAAAATATCAAAATTTATTATATTAATGAAGAGACAGGTTCATTACAAACAAAAGAAGCAGAGATTTTAGATGAAAAAGATATTTGGAGACATTTACAAGATACAGGGATAATTACAGAAGACTGTCAGCTGCTTGAATTTTCTCTAAATGAATCTGAGAAGAAAATAGATCTCGATTTTAACAAGGCGACAGGTGACCGAATAAGAAGTATGGGAATAACTGGAGAGTCTGAAATTTTAGCCTGCATTATTAATACATATCTTGATGCATATGAATGTGATGGAATAAAGTTAGCTGAAGAGGGCGAGCCTCTTGAAACCAGCAGTGGTGCAGATTTTAATGGTTACAGTTCGAAGATTGAATTATAGTTACAAGGGGGAGACGAAAGAATGAAGAAGAGATGGAATAAGCTGATTACATTGCTTGTGCTTTCTTGTATGGTTACTGCAAGTTTTCCAATGTGTCAGGCTCATGCAGAAGAAATTCCAGCAGTTGTAACTGATGGAAATGAAACAACAGAAAGCCCGAATCAGAATATGCAGGAAGAAAATGCAGACGAGAATGAAGAGAACAATGAAGAAAATGTAGATCAAGGTAATGGTGAGGAAACAGAGACACTGGAAGAAAACGAACAGTCAGAAGAAAGTTCTACGACAGACGAGGAAAGTGAAAGCTCAGAAGAAATAACGACTAGTTCGGAAGAAACTTTTGCAGATAGTGTCATAGAAAAAAATAAGGATCGAATCAATTATGTATTTGTTGAAAGTCCATATTTGGAAAGTCCTGGAACAGAAAGAATTGCTGTTTCATATGGTGAGGGGACAGAAAATATTCAGAGCCTGTCCATAACTGTCGAATCATCAGATGGAGGCCTTGAAGTATGGAATTCAGCGGAAAATGTAAGCAATTTATATCTTTTTGAGAAAGAATATACAGATGATAGTCAGGCAGGTATATATTCAGTAATTGGATTAAATCTCACAGATGAATCAGGAACACATGAGGTGAAACTTTCCGATTATGATATGGAGGCTTTATTTGGTGTTAATGAAAAATATGAGGGGATAGATGAATTGGTTCCGTTAGATGAAGAATCAGAGGATACTCAGATAGAAGACCAAGAAGAACTGACTTATGGTGCAACTGTAGTACAGATTAATTCAGAGAATCCAAACGAGTCTGTACAAGAGATTGAAGATGCACTGGAAAATGCAGAAGAAAATACAGATATCTCATCCACAACTAGTTCAGTTTCTGTAGCATCTGCAATTTCAGATGAGGTTCAAAGCATAGCTAATAGTAGTAAATCAGGAAATATTGTAGTAGCACTTGATCCGGGGCATGATTCAAAACATACTGGCGCAACAGGAATTGGAGGGCTGAAGGAAGAAGTTCTCACTTTAAAAATTGCAAATTATTGTAAAACGGAACTTGAAAAATATGCCGGGGTTTCTGTTTATATGACAAGAACTACATCAAGCTGTCCTTATCCAAGTAATAAATCTTCAGGAGGAGATATTGGAGATCGTGTACAAGCGGCAGCAAGAGCCGGCGCAGATTTATTTGTGAGCTTTCATTTGAACAGTTCTAGTTCATCAGGTAGCAATGGAGCAGAAGTAATTGTACCAAATGGAAATTGGAAACCACAGGTTGCATCAGATGGAAGAAAACTTGCACAGGCTATTTTGAATGAATTGAAAGCAGTGGGTGTCAATATGAGACCAACATCGATTTACAGCAAAGACACAACAGTAAATGAAACATATCCAGATGGCTCAAAGTCAGATTATTTTTCCGTTCAGATTTATGCAAAAGAAGCTGGAATTCCAGGAATTATTGTTGAACATGCATTTTTGACAAATTCAAATGATGTGAATAAATTCTTGAAAACTGAATCAGGATTGAAGAAGCTGGGGTGTGCCGATGCAACTGGAATTGCTAAATACCTGGGATTAAGCAAGAAATCAGATAATACTGGCTGGAGAACAATTAATGGAAAAACCTATTACTATATAAATGGAAAAGCTGTAACAGGTGAAAGACAAATTGATGGACACTGGTATTATTTTGATGCTAATGGAATCATGCAAACCGGCTTTGTAAATCTGGGCTATAAAATAGTATACTATAATTACAATGGTTGGATGTTGTACGGAGAACATCAGCTCAACGGTTACTGGTATTACTTTGACACTGGAACAGGAGCAATGCAGACCGGTTTTGTGAATTTAGGACATAAAATAGTATATTATAACGCAAAAGGCCAGATGCAGTACGGAGAGCATCAGCTCAATGGCTACTGGTATTACTTTGATACTGGAACAGGAGCAATGCAGACTGGTTTTGTGAATTTAGGACATAAAATAGTATATTATAACGCAAAAGGCCAGATGCAGTACGGAGAGCATCAGCTCAATGGCTACTGGTATTACTTTGATACTGGAACAGGAGCAATGCAGACCGGTTTTGTGAATTTAGGACATAAAATAGTATATTATAACGCAAAAGGCCAGATGCAGTACGGAGAGCATCAGCTCAATGGCTACTGGTATTACTTTGATACTGGAACAGGAGCAATGCAGACTGGTTTTGTGAATTTAGGACATAAAATAGTATATTATGATACAAAAGGCCAGATGCAGTACGGAGAACATCAGCTCAACGGTTACTGGTATTACTTTGACACTGGAACAGGAGCAATGCAGACCGGTTTTGTGAATTTAGGACATAAAATAGTATATTATAACGCAAAAGGCCAGATGCAGTACGGAGAGCATCAGCTCAATGGCTACTGGTATTACTTTGATACTGGAACAGGAGCGATGCAGACTGGTTTTGTGAATTTAGGACATAAAATAGTATATTATAATACAGAAGGCCAGATGCAGTATGGAGAACATCAGATTAATGGTTACTGGTATTACTTTGACACCGGATCAGGAGCGATGCAGACTGGTTTTGTGAATTTAGGACACAAAATAGTATATTATAATGCAGAAGGACAGATGCAGTATGGGGAGCAGCAGATTGATGGCTACTGGTATTATTTTGACACTGGGTCAGGAGCAATGCAGAAAAATGCAGAAATAAATGGAAAATATTATGATGCAGATGGAAAATATCAGGAATTACATAAAATTATGAATGATCCAACAACAAGTGTAGAAAAAATGGTTCGATATTATAGGAATCGAAATTTGTCATATCCTTCAGAAAAGCTTGCAGTTGGTGGCGCGGACTCAATTGAAAAGTTAGCGAATATTTTTTATGAAGAGGCAACAGCGGAGGGAATTGATCCAGCTATAGCATGGTGCCAGACAATGAAAGAAACGAATTGGCTTCGATATGGTGGACAAGTTAAAATCGAGCAATTTAATTTTGCTGGAATTGGCGCAACAGATGGAGGAGCGGCAGGAGCTGATTTCTCATCGTATGGAAAAAATGGAGTGCGAATGGGCGTTCGAGCACAGATGCAACATCTTAAAGCGTATGCGGTTAAGGGGATTAGTAAGAATGATTTGAAATATGAATGCGTGGATCCAAGATTTAAATATGTAAATAAAGGATCAGCAATGTATGTTGAATGGCTTGGGATTAATGAAAATCCAAATGGTTCAGGATGGGCAACAGCTCCGAAGTATGGTTATAGTATTATGAATGATTATGTGAAAAATCTCTGGAAATTGTAAAATAGTATTTCTGTTTTGAAAGAAATTTAAGCTTAAGGCCTTGGTAATCTACTAGAAAGGGGCAGTAATAGGGGCTGTTCCTTTTTGGTGTTTTTTAGGTAACAAGTGTGGAAAGGAGTATTTGTGGAAAAGAAAAGAATATTAATCAATAAATTAATTCATAATATATATATTCAGTCGATTGTTATGACGGTAGCAATTAATTGGACATTGGGGTTGAGAACATCAAATCCGTTTAGTATTTTTCTATTAATTATCCTTTGTGCTTTTCAGAAAAATGAGACAGTAAATCAGATGGAGAGAAAAAGAGAAAAACGTGAAATAATTGTAGTAAATATAATATTGATATGCTCCCTTCTAGGTAGACAAGTGAAATAATAAAAACTTGTCACTTAG